>Ga0123352_10006999_pt1 | contig 17346 bp, 8 predicted proteins | sample TergutLab28metaG_FD_89700 | JGI IMG/M metagenome (GOLD analysis project Ga0123352, IMG submission 89700) | Labiotermes labralis P1 segment gut microbial communities from Petit-Saut dam, French Guiana - Lab288 P1 | ecosystem: Host-associated > Arthropoda: Insects > Digestive system > Gut ... | reverse complement strand
TACCAGATGCTGTATAATACAATTTTGACCTCCTGATGAGGAGCACATAATGCTCGAAACACGTAGAGGCATATAATAGACTTATTATAAAACAACATTTTGTGCATGAAGTTGGTTAATTACCAAGATTCTACTGAGATGTACGGTCAGCAAGACATCAAAATAAATAAATGAGTATTCTACATGTGATCACTGAGGGAACCAGAACGGCAATTTATTCTGCAGGCTGAAAGCTTCCTCACAACGTATTTCTTAATCTTCTTAATAAATCTGCGTAATCGTCTGCTGTTTGGAAATTTTATGTACACCATAAAAAATGTGAACCCATTTTCTGTACATAATATTCACAAAAACTCTTAGCGACTAATTATGTAATTTGTAATTTTAACTGGTTAATAAATGTAATTACGATGAAGAAATCAAAGCTTGTGAGATGGTTAGGATATGTAGCACGCGTGACAGGTATTAGAAGTTAATGAAAAATTTTGGTCCACAATTCCTTTGACAAAAAGAACGAAGTGTAAGTGGAAGGATAATATTAAAGTGGACCTTAAAAACATCAGGCGCGTGCATGTGATGCAGTATGGGAGTCAATTACAGGGCGTTGTAAATGCGGTAATGAAAGTTTGGTTCCGTTAAAGGCGAGTAATATATTAACAAATGGGATAATTGTGGTTCCTGTAGAAGGAATACGCTTTTTTTTGTCGCAGGTTACGGCAACATCGTTCCCGCTACTTTCTGGGGACGGGCTTTCTGCATTCTCTTCGCGATCGTGGGTATTCCTCTGACAGTGAGTGTCATAGCGTCAATGGGCCATATCTTCGCGACAGCCGTGTCATCTCTGCATGCACGCATGAAGAAGCACCTGCCGCCAGCACCCGTCCTCACTCGCGTCAACACCGCGACGCGCCGCTCTCTCACCGTCGTCGCAGCCGTTGTATTCTTGTTCCTGTACCTGGCAGCTGGCGCGGGTCTCTTCATGCTGTGGGAGGAGGATTGGAGCTTCTTCGAGAGTTTCTACTTCTGCTTCATCACCATGACAACCATCGGCTTCGGTGACCTTGTGCCAAGTACGTGAGTGGTTGAACGTTAGGTGACGACGATTTATCAGCTAATAAATTTCATGTCTTATAGGGGTCGTCCTTAAATGACATCACGCTCGAGGGGGAGAGTTTGTTGAGATTTTGTGACGAAGGTGGGGGGGGGGGGGGGTTGGCAATATTTGGGGGTAACAAAATTTTTAATATAACCAGTGTGACTGTACCTATCAGCCGGACTGCTCATACTCCATTTAAGCAGTTCGCTGGCTGTTGACGAGGGGGAAGAAGGGGGCCTTCCGTAACTGTTTCCAGTAGGCCAAAATTGTGCACATTGTTTTGTATGATGTTTGGCATTAGTAAAACAGTCAATGTTTTGGCGTTAAACAGTGGATGCTACTTTCCATAGATAACTCATTTCCTTGGCTTGGAGTGGGGTGGTGGTCGTAAAGTTGTAACGTCTTTTTGGAGGGATGGGTAAGACTTTTGTGACTAAATGTGACGAGAGGGACGGATGATGTCAATTTTACGCCAAAATTGTTTGACGTAATTTATGAACGATCCCTTAGAAGAACGCCCAACTCCCATATCACTTGTGGTTATTCGCTGTAATGAGAATTTAGTGTCTCACTGCGGTATTACGGAAGACTCAAATCTTTTGCCATGTTACGCAATGTGGACTGCTGAATATTTACCGACGTTTCGAAGTATCGTTATCAGTGACTAATATGAAAGAACTATATATTTGGAAACGTTGGAAACTACTTGGCAGACGTCACGGCGTAACAAACCAGAAGATTTGAATCTTCGGCAGCTCCGACCTGAGAATCCCAAATCTCCCATAATATTGTACGCTTACGTGTGTACCAATTGTTCATACTTTGTGAAGGAAGAATTTATCAGCAAGGCTGCAAGGGAGAAGAAATAACAGAAGAATGATGAAAATTTCGAAACTGTACGTTTAATCATCTCTTATAGCTTAGTTGTTCATATAAAGTTGAGATGCTTAAGCCGTATAACACTTGTAAGTGCAGCAAAGGAAACCCTGTGAGTTTTCTAAAAGGAAATTGTACATAAACAAATCACGTACTTCATAGGGTCTACTATCCCTTTGCCTTGAATTATTTTTTATATGAATATTTATTTACGCAAGAAGTATTTGTTTTTCTAGCCATTTGCATTACTGTATACGTCGCGGAACTAGGCCTGAACACTAGACGTTTTTGGGTCACAGCGGATTTGTGTGAGCGTCTGAACAGCTTTAAACTTTTATTCGTGAATATCCCCTAGATTGTCCCAATTTTGAGCACATGACGCTGAAGGATAGCGAGAGAGAGAGAGAGAGAGAGCTTGAAAGAAAGAAAATAAGGAGAGACAATACAGATCTTAAAGTTTAGCATGGTGATGTTGAATTAATTTTGGTCTGAAATGTCCAACGCTGTGCCCACCTCTCCTTCTAGTATAGATGAATTCGAGGTAAGGGATCGCATTGGTAAGTGGTTTTTCTGCAGCAGGTTGAGTCATCTTGGGCGTAACCCATTCCAAGTTACAAAGAAGTTCAGCGGGATCTGTACCAATGTTCTGTCCTTGCAGAGAAGCCGAAATACATGCTGTTTTGCACACTGTATATCCTGGTGGGCCTGGCTCTCACGTCCACCATAATCGAGCTGGTGAGGCGACAGTATGCGCAGTCCTGGCGTAGGCTTCAGGCACTCTCAGGCCCACTGGCTGACACCCTCAGACGGCTCGGCGAAAGCGCTGGGGGCGGAATAGACGTCACGGCGCTGCAGAAGATGCTGACAATAGTCAGCGTTCCGCGGCGTTTCCAGGTACGAAAGGGGTGGTCTGTTGCATGCTGTGGAATTGAGTCTTGTAAGCTGCTGGAAGTGAAATGATATCACCGAGCTCACTGGCTCAAGCAATACTTATGAGGTGATCATCTTGAAATTTGGCCTGGACACCTACTGTCCTCTCTAAGGTTTTACCTTACTTTCACCTGTCCTTAGAGCAAATTTTGCGATTATGCCTTCAGTTATATCAGTCCTGATTCTTTCTTCATTCTTTCAAATTCATTACTGTCATCCGAGCATTCGACCCTGTGTGGTCTGTTACTAACAGCGTCATTAAGTGAAGTGTTCTACTACTACTACTACTACTCACTCCATAGAGCAAAGTCCTTCTTGAGAAACTAGCCGGTTCTCAGTCAAGAAATTCCCCGCAATTTTGGAACCAGAAGGTTCATTATCGTGTTCACAAGTGCCCGCCACCTGTCCCTATTCTAAGCCAGATCAATACAGTCCATACCCTCTCCAACCCCCTTCCTGAAGATTCATTTTTTTATTATTATCCGTCAATTTACGCCTGGGTCTTCCAAGCGGTCTCCTTGCCTCAGGTACCCATACGAAAATTCTGATGCACCCTTCCTTTTTCCCATACGTGCTACATACTCCACCCATCTCATTTTTTTATTTCATCACCCGAAAAGAATTTGAAGTATTTGATACTACTACTACTACTACTACTACTACTACCAGTAATAATAATAATAATAATAATAATAATACAATGTCGAAAAATCGTAACTCAGACACGCCGGCCAATTGCATATTCAAAGTACAGGCAGTTCTTCATTTACTTGAAGTTTCTGAATTTCGTAATCACAATTCTACATTCATGTGCACCCTATAGTGATTGGTGGTTTGCGCAACATGAGAGAGAGAGAGAGAGAGAGAAAAAGAGAGAGACGTTTGGTGAGACAGGGCTGTAAGAGCATCTTCAAACAGTTTTGTAGTCCACGGACTGCTGTGGCGGTGCTTCTATTTATAACTACTTTAATAATATTTTATAAATGAGTTACTTCTACGCACCTTAAGACTATTTTGTGCTAAGGGAAATAGTACATTTTGGCAGCATTTATTTTTTGCAACGGCAATACTTCTTCTATTTTCCCATCCCAGAATTCCCCTTAAGCCTTTATTTTCAAAGATTTTGATTCTCCCTGTATGTGCTCTGTTAAATACGAAGGGCATTAGGAAAGTATCTGGACATGGGTTGCTGTTTCGGCAAATGCATACCGTTGGATCAAGCGAATTTTCGTCAGATAGTGTTGTTTTAGTACAGCATTCCCCTAACAGATGGCCTTGTTTTGCGTGTATGTGAAAAAGCTTCTGCGTCATTACCAAGTCTAGTGGTAGGAGCGCTTGGTCAGGAGTGTCAAAATGAAGGTGACTGTCACGGTAGGAGACAGACCGCGTAGTTATTGCAGAAAGAAGGCTTTCAAACCGTCAGATATTCGTCGTTCATTATCTGCAATTTGTGGAGAGAAAGAACTTGCACGCAACATTGTGTCCAACTGGGTAAGGAATTTCAACAGTCGTCAGGAAACTGCACAGTTCACTGCCCATGAGTGTTACCGCAAACCTCTTACACAATGGTTCTATAAAATTATCCGGAAGCTCCCCTACAGATGGCAGCGATGTAGCACCTGAGTGGAGAACATGTTGAGCTGGCAATAGTTTAATATTCAGCCTAAAGGTAATAAAGTTGCTGTAAGTGGAGTGAGACCAAATCATTTCCTAACGCCCGTCGAACTTTACGAATACAAATTGCCACCAGTTCCATTTTTACTTGTAAGGGACCCTTATTGTTCCTCCTTTGTTGAAGTGTATGTAGTTTATTTTGAAAATCTACGAAATTTATACGACAGATCGCATCCCAGACACCCGAAATATTATCTTGCTCACTGAGCTGCTTGTTTGTTACGGTTTTGTGTCTCTGTAGGGTACTGAACTCTGTTTGATCTATCTTGAATATATAGGTACATCTATGGTCTATCCAATTTGTTCGATTGCCAGCAGGAGCATGTGGGTTTTTCGTTCTTCAGAGAGTCCGGACTCTCTCTGGAGCCCACCCAGCTTCCTATTCAGTGGATGTTTCCTTTGGGGTAACACGGCCAGGGCAGAAGCTGACCTCTAACCTCCATCGAGTGCGAAGGTTGAGAATGGAATTTATATATATATGCACATACATACATACTCACCCTCTACTCCGAAATGGCGGGAACAGGGACGATTTTATCTGTTTCCCTGTACTTTTCACTTTATTCCAAAACCTTTACAGTACCATTTAACGCTATGGACCCTGAATGCGTGATGCTGTACCTCCACTCTTCCAATATGCCTTCATGGCGTATCTAGGGATAACTTTTATGGCCGATTGAGTGCGAAATTTTTCCAACACACCCCTGCAGTGAGATACACATTTGGTCTGGTAGGCTACGGGGTAGTCGGTTGAGGCATTGCGCTGCAGGTCGAAAGGTCGCGGGTTCGATTCCCGATGGGATTATTTGGATTTCTCCTCTACTTAATCCTTAATCCTTCCGGCCGCACTATGGCTCTAGGGTAGGCTCAGCCTCGAACAAAATTAACAGGGATATATCCTGCGGGTAAAGGCGGCCGGTGCGGAGGGATGACGAATTTGCCACTTTCGTGTGTCGATTGACTAGAAATTCTAGAAGTATCATCCGCCTGGAGCCCTAAGGGCGTGTACAGGCCTGTACAGGCATAGCATTTTCTAGCAGGCTACACTTCTCTTTACCTGCCTATTTCCTGTGTTTCCAGTCCGGCGAGGCCGCTGTCAAAGCGCGCCGGGAGTGGGAAGAAGCCATGGCGGCAGTTCTACGGGACATCGCGGCCACTCCGAAGCAGCAGCCTCGGCCCGTGGTGCAGATCGTCATCTACGAGTCCTCGGTTTGATACTGTGTGAATACGACACTATCGTAAAATTCTTCGGGGCCCTTAACCAGAACGGACAGACCTGTCATCAGCACAGCGGATGCGGACGAAATGAGTTCGGCTCGATATTACACTGGATTATACAGTCTGTATTGAAATTCATTGTAGCAGTTATTCAGAATTTGAATGTTGTCCATCTTCCCATCTTTAAAATATAAAAATTAAAACATTACGTTCTTCGGACAGAATCGGTCGCCGTCTTCATTCACAAGAGTAACGGAAAGACCTGCACGGTTTTCCGCACCCTTGCCTAACGTACGGAACTGAGCAGGTATTTCCTGTCTCTTTTGGCATGACAATGAGTACTGATTCTGTCCCGAATCGTTTTGCTCTCATTTTTGCTCTAAAAAGCCTGCGATGGAAAGAGTCCAAGGACTGAAAAATTCCAAATGTTTTGTAGCATCTTCAGGATCCTAGAGAAGTTTATTCTTGGGTTTCGTGTGTCACAATAGCGGCTGCTGGCCAGGCTGCGCAGAGACGGGGCGCAGCAACGGCAAACGGGAAGGATGCTTTCGATGTAAAGGTATCAATTGTGTCATTGTGAAATGGACTGCAGAGTTAAAGTTATTGCTGTCCGTTTTTAAAACTCTGTTCATATATCCAAACCAACAAATGCGCATAATGTTAAAATTATATTTTTACATACAATTTGTCATAACTCCCACACGTTTCGATCTATCTGGATCATCTTCAGGGACTTAGTGAACACGTTAAATTACTCCCTGAAGATGATCAAGGTAGATCGAAACATGTCGGAATTATGACAAATTGTGTGTAAAATATAATTTTAACATTAGTTCATTTACAGTTTTTGTTATATAAATTGGCCTACAAAGTATAAAAGAAGCGAGACCGATAAATCTGTATACTTTTTTATTTGGTTATACAATTGAAACGTACATTGTATTAATGTCACATATAAAATTTTAGCTTTTTGTTTTGCAAACTGTAGATTTTAACGCTTGCAAAATGACATTTCTACTCCTGATTATGAAAGAGAGGACTGGGGGTAGATAGAATATACTTGAAGAATGTATTTAAAGTGCGGTGGTATATATCGTATATATAAATATATATATACACCACTTACTGTGCCACTAATAAAACTTGAATTTTGTTACACAGTGTTTTTTATGTGCATCCTCTGATTCTGGCAATAAACAGGAGATTAATTTCCTAAACAGTGCTATTGTTGCAAAGGCGACAGGCTGTGGCCTGTGGGGTACGAACAGAAGTTTATATGCTTTGGAAGAAGGCCATTTCTTCGAAGGGCTATTTGAGTTAACCCAAAATTCACGTGACAGTGTAGACTCTTCATAAAGCTGTTCCACGATGTAATGCAGTATGACATGGTGGTGATTACTTGTAATGGTTTGGCTGAATTATTGAATTAGACGGGGAAATCTACTGTATTTCACGCAATTGACAGTTACATAGTGATATTTTATACGTTTAAATAATTTATCGAATATTGTAATTGTATTGTCCATACGTTACGCAGCAATAATTTAATAAGCAAGTGTTCATAATTACATATATAACTTAATATAATTGTCTGTTTAAATCACGTTTTTATCTTCGAACTGGAGCAATGTAGAACACCAATCCTGTGCTCATTAACCCTTCAATGCACATGCCATTTTCTATGTTCTGCAGCACCTTAGCTTAAATGCCACAACAGTAATTACTGTGACATTAATTGTTCACTTGGAACTCGAAAGCTGCATTAAGTATCACATGTAACTCACTCACAGCCTATTGGTTACCAATCAGCGGGGACGGAATTAGTCATAAACATGGGTAGACCTGAGTAGACGCGGGTGTATCCCGTCTAATTGGTTCCAAAGCGCCTGGAACAGAACTTATTCCATTGCCTTATGACACACCTGTAACCCCCGACAACTGTGGAAGAGTTGAATTCTCAAACTTACACCTTAATCATTTCATTTGTACTCTCAATAATTGTTGTTAAATCTTCCGACAATTTCTGTTGATCCAAATCATGTATACGAACCCTCGGTTATGCCATCTAATTCGGGGTAGGATGGGTTAGAAACACGGATAAGCCATATGTTGGGAATCCGTTCTCCAGCCTAAAGCCTAGCTTATAAATGCGAAATTGCGAAATCGAATTATCGATAATAGGTAATATTTTAGCACACAATGAACACACATATACTTTTGATATAGAGAAATAATTAAGTCCTAAATATGTGCCCGGATCTTTCACTACTTAACAAATTTTAACCTGTGTCATGTGGGCCTAACTAGACTTAGGCTAGCCTAGATATCGCCGCTTTATGAATGTAGTTCTCTGGGCCACGTTGTTACCCCGTCCCAACAAAATTACGGTGCTGCAGTATGTTACATAAATGCTACATTTAAGTATTTAGTCACAAATAATGCGGAACCCCAGGTTTTAAAAGCGCTAGAGAGGGGACGGACTTATAAAACGAATGAACTTTTTCTTTTGTGAATTTTTTCCTCTGCCGACGAATATTTCGGAAGTTCCGAAAGGGCAAGTCTGTTAATGCGGATTCGGTTGATGGAAATTAGGTTGACAGAGGGTTTCTGTACATAATTCTAAACCACTATTTTCAGCCGTGCCAATCACACATTCAGCCATCCAGCTAACAAGAGAGCTACTCAACGAGGCCTTCATTTGTTTAAACAAACCCAGTGTTTATGTGACTGAATTACAGAAGAATTAAGTGCAGTGTCATCTGTCGAAAGAAGCCTTACAGACCAATACAAACCTTCTGAAAACTTATTAGTCTGCTCCAACAGGAAGTAGGGCGTAGTCGATAGCTCTGACAATCCTTGGTTCTTCTAAACAGGGCTTCATCACCAACGAAAATAAAATCCGTGAGTAAGCACGTAAGTGTTGACAGAAGCAGAAGATTAGCAGTTTACATTATTATGGCGCTTCAAGAAGCGTTCATAACCAGAGGAATCCAATGACGGGATCTAGGTGGAGGCAATAATTTGATATCTCTAACCATTCGTGGCAGCTGAAGTTCATTCTTGCCTCTAAGAACATAAATTTTCTGGTCCTTAAATTGTTTGAAGGAAGTTCATGAGCAGCTGCAGTTACTTATAGCTGAGTGACAGGCGGTGGTAATTACGTGCGAAGTAGGGAGGATTTTAAAATATGTGGTCGTGGCCTATTTGAACGTGCTGTCACGGAGTTTGCAAAGAAGAACTTAAAAATTACGTCAATATTGTTCATTAATTACAACTTTTCTATTCAGCTTTCGCGATCACGCGGTCCACACCCAACACCTCATTAGACGGATTACAATAACAGCCGCGATGCTCTTAATTGTTAACATGAATGAAAATTAGTAATTTGGCCTCTTATTGAGGGAGGAACATAAGCTGAGGGTGTTCGAGAATGGGGTGCTGAGGAAGATATTTGGGCCTAAGAGAGAAGAGGTAGCAGAGGAGTAGGGAAGACTACATGACGAGAAATTGTATGACTATACTCACCAAATATTATTCGGGTTATGGAACTAAGAAGAATAAGATGGGCGGGACGTGTGGCACGTATGTGGAACAGGAGAGGTGCATACAGGGTTTTGGATGGGAAACTGAGGACAAGAGACCACTCACAAAACCTAGATGAGATGGGAGCATAATATTAAAATCGAACTTTAAGGAGTGAGATTAAGAGGCATGAACTACATTAATCTGGCTCCGGATAAGGACAGGTTGCGGGCTCTTGTGAATGCGCTAATGAACCTCCAGGTTCCATAAATTGCTGGGACTTTCTTGATTAGCTGAGGACCTGTTAGTTTCTCATGAAGGACTCTGCTCCATGGTGTTAGTTATTTGTGCGACGAAAGTGAAGTAAATGTTATTAGAAGTCGGATCGTACATCACAAAAACACCCGCATCTCTGTTACAAAAATTAGTCCGTTGTTGGTTTTAAGGGAAGGAATCGACTTTTGTCCTCCAAATCAGGCAAACCCCACACGTAATGTCTGTCGGCCCAAACGTGTTGTTGCATAGAGCGTTAAATCGCTGGTAAATTTTAAAAAGCAAATAAGTGTTTGTTTCGCAGATAACCAATTTTATCAAAAAGTGTGTCGTTTATTCATTTCTGTAGTTCGCATCTTTTGCAGAATAATATACAAAGTTATGATTTCTTGTAATTCATGTTCTAAACGAACCCATGAACTTTGCACAATTACTTCCACACCTCCCAATACATTGTCCTCTGTTGTTTACTTTGTGCTTTATTTTTCGCTCCTTTCTCTTTGATCTCTTTCTGGCCCTTGGCCAGAAGGCATCTGTTTCCCTTCTCCTTGTCACTGAGTGCATCACCCAAAGGCAGGAACAGGCACTTCTTGAGCTAGGTCTATGTTTTGAACAGTTAAGTTCAGAGTAATAATATATTATCGGCCTATCAGCTGGGTCAGTTCGGAACAGTAGTCCGACCAGTTTATTCGTCTCCGCCAGCAGGGTATGGTGTTGACCGCATGTGAATATTTCATCACTGTCAGTAGACGTAAGAACTTCAAGCCTTGAGGGCGAAGCATTTCATCTATCTGCAAAACACAAATACAAAAGTTCAGGAAATGATGTGAAACCATTCGAAACTAAACGTACAATATACAACATATTTGTTTTCTCCTGCCCCATTTGTAAAACAGCATATAATCTCAATATCTTCGGTACGTATGTCTGCCCTCTTGTTTCTTCAGTACGGTTGCGAAAATTGACTTCGTTTGAGACGAGATATCCAAGTACGGCCATCTTGTCAGAAGGCGTATAATTCGAAAATCTTTATGAATATACTCCATCTATACTCAAATATTAAATAAATTGGAGAAGGGTTACAGTAGTCCGTATAGTGATTAGGCTACGGGGTGGATCATCCGGAGTTCGAATCTCAGCGAAGGCATAGGAAATTTTTCTTCTCCAGAACGTTTAGAATGGTTCTTTAGCCAAATCAGCTTCCTATTAAAAGAATATTGTGATCCTTTTCCAGAGGTGAATCAGTCGGGGATTGAATTTGACCACTCCGTGTAGAGCTGAGATTAAGAAAGAGGAGATCTATGGTGTGTAAACCCAATATGTACCGTCATGATGTGGACCGCAACTTTACCTTCTTGCTTTTGTCACAGAAAATCAAGTTATAACTTCTGGAATTGCTGCAGAACACTCTTTTCTGGGATGTAAAATGTACCAGTCCAGACGACGTCACATCCAAAACTGTTTCTGGCCACTGTCGTAGAAACGTCAAATTCATGTATTACTGTTTTCTAAAAGTAAGAGAACTGATGCTTCTTGCTATTTAAACATATCCGCTGTCAAGGATTCCGAATTTTGGTACGTCCGGCGGGCCCAGTCTTGTCTAAACAAACTAACATAGGAAAGTCTGGCTCCAGAACACATAATTCTGTCATCGCAATGTGAGGAATACCGTCGTGTTTTATGTAAACAGATTTATAATTCAATGGAATACGTGAAGAAAACTGACGCATTTTGTTTCTGTTCCACAACTCACACAATAGGCCCAATCTATAATATTACATTTGTGGGCAGCTAAGTACCTATTAAAAAAACACTAAAGGATGCTAAATTGAAGAGTGTCTTTCTCAGAATACTGAAGAGGGATGATAACTTCCCCCACTTTACCCACCAGTGCATCCGATTTAGTATAACTGTTTCTTCGCCACCGTCCACCTTCAGTACCCAGACGTCAGGAAGTCTGTAATAATTGTTTGTAATAAACGTATCAAAGCAAACAAATATTGTGGCAGGATTATTACAGACATGACGAAGATGATACGGCGATGATGAATGATAAGTTGAACAAGCAAGTACACACAGCCAGTGTGGGCCATCAGAACATCACGATACCGATCCTCAGCAACGCTACGACAGGCGTTGATGTCAGAATTATGTTGACGCCAAAATATCCAGGAAGACCTGTCTTTTGCACCAAGGCTTTCATCGTGTTTCTGATCTAACATCCAGTCACCATTGTACAATTCAACACTGTACATTCTGAGGTACTTAGAGCGATTTTTGATAAATAATAAACCCAAATTGTAGTATGCAAGTTTTTGACAATGTTGTCACATCAAGAATGTCACTTATGTTAATTGAACATTTCGCATCATCACCATACTTTTTAAAAAGCACGACGTTTCGGAAGCTAACTGCTTCAGCTATTAATCAGTTGAGGACGGAAGCAGTCAGCTACCGAAACACAATTATTAAGTACGGTGCCACTGCAAAAAGTATCGGCGCCTCCCGATTGAAAGGAGTGCAACTACTGAGTCAGTTCGTCATTGCTGGTTGTGTTGATATCACTTGTGAATTAGCAACACATGCTGTGTATGTATATTGATTACCATCGAATCACAAAAGGAACAGAACCGCCAGTGACAGATGTGCCATGCTAAACTGAATTTAGAACCGGCTAATAACGATTTATTACTCTACGTTTCAGTCACAAACAACGATTTTTGCGAATAACTGAAGAATAAGAACAAACTAAATGCTACTTATTATTTTATTGTACTTCTTATAAGCTCAACATGTTTCGGGCATTACTATGCCCATCATCAGGAGCTCACGACTATGATGTTGATTACCACACTGGTCGTTTCTTTCTTGGTTTGCTGTAGGTTGGAAGTTACTCCAGCCTACCCACACCTAACTTCCAACCTACAGCAACCCAAAAACCAGACGACCAATGTGGTAATCAGCATTATAGTGGTAAGCTCCTGATGATGGGTATGGTAGTGCCTGAAACATGTTCAACCTATAAGAAGTACAATAGAATAATAAGTAACATCTAGTTGGTTTTATTCTGCAGTTATCACAATGATGCACGGTACAACAAATATAAAAAAAGATTTTTGTGAATATTGCTTCGCTGTCTTTAACTGACTACATATTTTGGTTCGATTCCCAATGGTGTCTTTCGAATTTTTCAACGACATAATTCTTCCGGCCGCACTCTGGCCCTGCGGTCGACTCAGCCTCATACAGAAATGAGTATCAGGAATATTTCCTGGGGGTTCAAGGCGGCCGGTGCCTAGGGCTGACACCTTTACCACCTTCATGTGCTGAGTGTGTTGAAATCTGGGAGCCTCAGGTTCCTGGAACCCTCAAGGCCTGACCAGGCCTGCGCAGGGTTTGCTTTACCTGTATATATTTTGGTAGATCAACCTAATCTCATTTTAGATAAGTATAATCCTAATACACACTGTTATAAATGTACTGTTCTATGGTAACTCTTAAAATTAGGGTTCAAATAATCTCAAAACCTTAAACTAAGGCTTGTGTAAGTCAATATAAAATACTAAAACAGATTCAATTGGAGAGGCTGAGGAAGTATGAAGAGATATCTTAGGATAGTTTATATACCGAATAATATTAGACATTAATATAATGCAAAGTTATAGCATTACCGCTACACCAGGAGGTTCTCATAAAATTAGGAGAGGCGGCTGAATGTGTATGTCGTGTGGTTGGCTGTCCTGCCTATCTGGGAAGCCTCAGTCTCAAATTTCGGCCCGGCCACGGATTATTCTGACAGGAAATTTTAATTATTCCCCAAATAATTTGTGGGAGAGCAGAGGACGTCTCTTTTATTGCTGCCCTCGGCGCGGCAGGCTTCGAGGTATGCCCCAGAACATAGCGTTTCTACGAGATAAACCTGCCCTTCTCAAATTAAGATCAGATCCTTCCTGAGTATGTCTGTTTCATTATTCACAAACCAACTGCTTTGTACGTGCGTTCGCAAAATGGCGGCAAGCGACTATTAGCTTCTTCATATCTGTCCGCATGGAATAGTTCGGCTCCCACTGGAAGGATCTTTATGGAATTTGATACTTGATTATTTTTTCGAAAATTGTCGGGAAACTCTGAGTTTAATTTAAATATATTTATTTTACATGAAGACCAATATACGTTTTGATCATATCGCTCTCAGAGAAATGTTGCAGACAAAAGTTGTAGAGAAAATAAAAAAAAAAAACATTTTATGCTCCATGATTTTTTTTTTCGAAAATCATGCCGTTTATGAGATAATGAGGAAACATTTAGTAGAGGCGGAGGGACACAGTCGAAAATATGGCGAATGCGCATTGCATGCTGGATACCTAAGGCTACAAACCCACATTCTCGTTATATGTAATACTTCTGCAACAGTAGTTGGACTAATGCGCCTCTATATTATGTCATACTACATTGCCCTTTCTTGTTTAACCTTACGTAGCTTATACGTACTACTGACAGCGCAGTTTAATAAAGTATAAATTAAAAACACAGTAGGAAATTTTGGTCTCAGGTCTCACGACTGTAATCAGCTATATCAGAAATAGCCTAGTGGTAACTCTCCGCACGGCCAGGTTTAATTCCAAAAGATTTGTATCCAGCTCGCACTGTATTAATATGTTACACGTGATGACTTTTCTACACATTATACACCGATTAGTCTTCCCAGTGAAGGCACAGCTTGTTCTATGTGAGGTACGATCTAATTCTTTATATCTAATATTATTTATTTTGGTTTTTGCGGATTTTAACTCGTTACTTCTCTGCATGACATAATTGTGATGGAGTCTTGTTTTTCTCAAGCACAAGGTCGCAGACATCCACTTTAAGATCCTGTATAATGAGAGTATGCGGCTGTACTACGTAAGATATGTCGCCGACTATGCCTCATGTTGCTAACAAATACAACTGGGACTTCGTCTTATATTCGATTCGAAACGACTCAAGAGGGAGCAATTTGATTACAGCAGTTATACTTAACTCTGTACCAGTTAGAAATTGGGAAAAGATAAATCCTGAAAATTCCAATCTCTGTGGTTGCACTGTTTATCTCATTCATGATCCTCTAAGGGACTCGTGCAGCACACACCGGTTCCTTTTCGATGCATCTTTCTTAAACCTACAAAAAGGCAAGAGAAATAAAGAAAGAAAGGAGAAAGAAAGAAAGAAAGGACAGGAGAAAGAAAGATATCAAATAAGAATTAAGAATGAAAAGAAGATGGAAATTATAGAGGAACTAACGCGTGAGAAAGATGGAGAAGGAAAGGAAAAAGAAAGAGATAGAGAAAGAAAAGTGAAGAAAATAAAAAGGGAAAGCGAGGAAGAGAAAGAGAAATAGAGAGAGAGAGAGAAAGGGAAGTATACAAGGAAAATAATGCAGAGTAAGGGGAAACGTATGAAAAACATCAATATATTCTTTCCATTTTAATATCTGAATTTATTCCTTTGTATTATCAAAATAAATTACCATTGTGCACATTTAGTCAGGCTGGCTGTTCGTGGTGGTAATGTTATGTAATTACCTTCCCGTCTGCTACGTGTTCAAAATGAAGACGTCTCTATATTTCGATTCATCAATCAGAAAATCTTTATTATTCCCACCGCATGAGTGCGCCATTTTTAACCCCAAACAAAACAAACCTGATATGATTCATGTCATCTTAATACACGTGGATAGGCACAAAGAAGATGGAATGCGCCTTTTGCGACTATTCGAAAGCGCCTAAGGAAAAAGAGGTATGTGCCTTTGTTTCATAAAGTATCACGCTATGAAGGTGTAAGGGATGATGTGATGTAAAACTCCACGGATTCTTAAATTCGTCACTAGACTGACTTGAGTTGTCAGCTTCACGCCCTGACCACCTTTCTCCAGAGAAAAATTTCCGCTGTTATCACTAACCTGGGGGCTTTTTGGAACCTGTGTCCGGTCTAGTCACTTCAGAGAAGTGAAAAGTCTCTAGCCCCGGCTGTAAATCCTACAGTGTTTTCCACGGTCGTCGAATTTCTAAGGATCAGTAAGGGCTAAGGTAGTTTACCGGCCAATGAGTCAAATAGTTTAGCGTGCTTCGACACTAAATACGTATTGCAGTTGCACGTTACTCAGTAGTGTACACAGTGCGGAATAACAAGGCATTGTAAACAGGCCCTTCCTTTCTTACCTTGCGCTACCTTTTTTTTTTTTCCAGTTCTTGAAGTTCTAAGGGACGTTATACTGTATCTGATACACACTGTACTCTTTTAGAAAACCTTTTAGCTCACTCCATTAAAAGAAAAGGAAGATATGCCTACCAAGGTTCCATCCTGTCAGTGTGTGTGTGTGTGGCCCCATTTCAAATTTTGAAACATTTAACTGGCATTTGCGAAATTCTTATAAAATTTGTGCCACTGGCTGCTACCTCAGCTTAGTACGTTTTGGTCTGTTATAAGATCAACATAGAGAACACGCGAACTGCTGTGGAGTGAGTGACACCAGCATCACCCTTTGGAGAAATGAAATGATGTGTGTTAAAAGATCTCGAGAAAATATAATTTTTTTGTTAATATTTTTGTAGACTCTAAGATAACAATATGGCAGCCACGCGAAAACTTTTGTTAGTTTTTGTTTGCTCTCAGTAATTAATAAACCGCCGGAGCCAGAAATACGGATTTCGTTACGAATAAACTAAGTAGATATCCATATTTAACACACGTGCAGACGTGTATGAAAGATGGTCTGTAAGTCAGCAATTAAAAAATGGCGACTATGCGTAATTATATTATACATAGGATTCGAACTTGGAAAAACAGAGTAACTGTAACTACAGACAAACTGGAACGCTGGACTAGAAATCTGTGCAATCATAAATTTATGAATTCTGCTGTGAACTCCTTGTTCGGCGTTCTTGACGAAGAAAAAGACGCCTTTATGGATACAGTATGTCCGTCCGTCTGTCTGTGTGCGACCTAGTATCAGCTACTGTCAGATCTTCATGAAATTCGGTCTGGGATTTCTAAACATTAAATTTTCTGTCAAGCGTAAGGTTTGTGAAAAACAACCCACTGACAGTCACTATACTCCAGGGTGCAAATAAATTTCTTACTCCTAACTTACATATTTCTTGGTCGATGTGCGTTAAATCCGATACAGCAAATCCTCACGTAATGCTGTTCAGCCAGTATGATTTTGGAAGAAAATCAGTAAAGACCGTTTTTACGTCGGTGTGTATGTGAAAATTTTGCCATCGTAATATATTTTTACGGTGGACCGGGATAGCGCAGTCGGTACAGCGACTCGCTACGGGCTGGACGGTCTGGGGATCGAATCTCGGTTGGGAGGCGAGATTTTCGGCGCCCGTTCAGACCGGCCCTTGGGCCTACCCAGCCTCCTATTCAATGTGTACCGGGTCTTACCCGGGGGTAAAGCGGCCGGGGCGCGGCGTTGACCAACCATCCGATCTAGCGCCGAGGTTAAAGAAAGAGTAGAGTTGTACCTCTACTCCCCCTATGGGCCTTCGTGGCCTGTTCTAGGGTTAACTTCACCTTTACCTGTACCTTTACAGTGAAAGGCCGAATTTAGTTCGGCCTGTATGTGAAAAATTTCCCATAATAATATGTTTTGACTGATTTGGATAAAATTAATTATCTTCAGCCGATTTTTTATGGAATTCTGATTGAGTGACTGTGAGTTTTGTAAAATAGCCACATTTAGAGTCTTGCTTGTGTTTTTTTTTTTTTTTTTT
>Ga0123352_10006997_pt1 | contig 17348 bp, 16 predicted proteins | sample TergutLab28metaG_FD_89700 | JGI IMG/M metagenome (GOLD analysis project Ga0123352, IMG submission 89700) | Labiotermes labralis P1 segment gut microbial communities from Petit-Saut dam, French Guiana - Lab288 P1 | ecosystem: Host-associated > Arthropoda: Insects > Digestive system > Gut ... | reverse complement strand
GAACGCACTGTTTTCCCATCAAAAGACACCGTATGTCCTTTTACTCCATTCGGTAACAGCGATTCCACCCATTTAGTAAAACACTCGTTTAGTGATTTCGGGTCAATCAGACTTAGTAAACTTAACAACAAGTAGTAGCACGGCACTTTCTTGATGCCGAACTTCTCTTCTAAAAACTTTGATATGCTGGCGTTACTTGCCCATTGGTGTATCTGCTTTGTATTCTTTAGCCCACAAAATGTGCCCAGTATCGCTATTGCCAATGCCTCCCATGCACTGCAAAAATAGCCATTGTGGCCCCTTGTGGTTTCTACCGCTTTGAAATACTCTGCTAACTTATATAGTTTTTCCATGATGTAAGCTTAGCACGTTTATATATAATTTCAAAATTGATTGCCGTGCGTAAATGCCGCGTTTCACTTACAAATTCCGTGCCATTCACATCGACAACGTATGTTATCTGCCAATTTGCAATGTCTAGGTAAAAGTCATCCTCAAAAGCATCTGGGTCTGCAATATAAGCAGCAAGCCCACCATCGTTTTGCACCGTCACTTCCAGTTGGTTGCCAAACTCATCTGCCGCGCTTACACCGCGCAACAAAATTTCATTGAGTTCCACTACTGACGCATTGAATAATTCGATACTTTGCACCACTAGTTCTGCGGGGTAGAATGTAAAAAATACAGGTATTTCTACCGCGCCGCTGCCAGTTGCATTATTAAGGTCAAACTTTCCTTCTTCGGTAGGTTCTTCTTCTGTTGGGTCTTCTTCGTCTGTTGCTTCTTCGGTTGCGTTTTCTTCATATTCATATGAAGGCTTTTCTTCTGTTCCAGCTTCTTCATATTCACCCGAAGGTGCTTCTTCTGTTGCATTTTCTTCAGTTTCATTTGAAACGCTTTCTTCATTTTCTTCTACATATTCTGTGTCGGTTGCTTCATCGCTTGCGTTGGTGGTGGTTGAGGCATCACTTGCCATTTCTTCTAACAAGTGGTATTCCACTGCATAGGCACCTACTTCCAGCCCAAACACGCCTACCGGCACTAAGGTTAGTACCATTACCATGGCAATCATTAATGCCATCAATCTTTTTTTGTTCATGTTGTTCCCTCCCTAAATTTTGTTGCGCAAATACAGACAGGCTCGTGGGTAGCCCGGTGTAGTTTGCGTTATACTTATTAGACGTAAACTATGTAAGAAAGCTGACATGTTTTTTTAATTTTTTTCAAAATTATTTATTGGTGGTATTTTATCGTTTTTTGATAAGGCTTGACAGAGGCTTTCAGTGGGAATTGATAAAAATAAAATCCCATCAGGGCAAATTGGTAAGCGTCAAACATCGTGGAAGAAAAAACAGGTCATCATGATATTAATGAATGGCCTGTTTTTTTAATGTTTATCTTGTTGCTTGCAAGCAAGTAGTATCTCCGAAGTCCAAGGCAAAAATTTTTTAAAATGTTCTGGACTGGTATTCGGCATATGCTCTAAGAGATAGTTAAAGTAGATAAAGGGAACAATACCGTTTGCTTTGGCTGTTTCTACGATTGAATACATCATTGAACTACAACCAGAATGTTGATATTGGTTGCTACCCCTCTGATGTGATTGAACAATGTTATCGGAAGCGTTGATGTGGCACAATGTTGATTGTGCCACCGCCATGCTCACCCATTTCAAGTGATTTGATGATTATTGGGTCAACCATTTCGATAATATTTTCTACAGTCATAAAGCTATAACTAATCATATCGAAAAACATGTATAAGTTGCCAATAACCATTTGTTTTCCATCAATCGTTTTTTCTAAGCTGACATTTTTAGGCCCCGTTGAATTGCAAATTTCAAAACCTTTGTCTTTGTAATAATTAAAAAATTTAGCAGGATTAAAAACAGTCATCATTATTGTTTTCTTAAAAATAACGTCTTTTAGAAAGTCTATATCCGCATTCCACCAAAATAATGGAACTCTTGTAGGATAACTTTTCCCATCTATACTAGTAAGATAAAATTGATTATTACTGCTCCCTTGTACAAGTAAACGCTCTGCATAAGGCCCTGCTTCATCCAAACACAAATCAACATCTTCTTCGTTCAAAAAGAATCGTTCAGACAACTTGGATTCCTTTATTTCCAAGATGCTAGTTATCAACGAATTGTCCTTACTAATTTTGTAACTCATTCGATTTGGAGTTGATGGTAGTTCAAAATCTACATTGTTGTCGCGGAAACAATTTGCCTTATGGTCAATTTTTTGTTTTTTTAAGAGGTCATCCATTGCACTCAATTGACGCAATAATCTATCTATTTGGAAAACATTTGCGTCAACAGTTTGGTTTTCAGGCTTAAAGGTATCGGCATCAAGGTTGTATTTTGATGAAATATAAGCCTTTATTTCTAAATTGCTACCATTTTTTTCTGTTTTTAATTCTCCGTTTGCGATTATTCCATGATTAAATGCGTATAATGAAAAATCTCCAACCCGCAACATAGACGTTATACCATGATAAAGCACAAGACAACCATAAAGCATTGGCGTTTGCCTAATGAACTCAATTTCACCTTGTCCCCCAACACCCGCAACAAAAAGCCCCACGGGTTGATGGTTTAGATGTTTATAAAGTTCCTCTTGATTTTCATTGTAAAATAACCATACGAATGAATCCCCAAGCATTTTTCCTATGTCAATGGTATCGTTCAAAACCCTCTTGAATTTATGAACTTTTTTTATTGAACTTGCAAAATCACTTTTTTGCATTTTATTTTTTGTATTTATCAAAACTTTTTCTTCAGCGCATACTTTTTTATAAACACTCATCAGCTTAAAAAGAGTATCAGCTAAAGATGGTTGAAAATTAAGAAAACTAAGTTCCTCCGTTATCCCAGTCCGCAATGTTTTAAGAATCTCAAAACAAGCATTAAGCTGAGCTTCAGCGTCATCAATCGTTTTCATAATATATGCTTGGTCAATTTTCAAAGGTGAATCGTTTGAGTGATTCATAATAACATCATTCCTAAACTTTTATCAATATTCGTTTTCTGGATTAAAGCTACATGTCTAATTTGCCTCTGCCCTCTGTCAGCTTCTGATACATCTCCATCAACGCAGTAACACAATCAGCCTCCGTAAAATCCTTGCGGGGGAATCCGTATAAGTCCATAACAGCGCGGTCAAGTGCGCGGTGTGCGTTTAACAATTTTGTATGGAACAGCATAGAAGTATCGCCATACATATTTGCGAGGGTGCTATCAGGGTACTCGGCTCTTGCGTTCAAAATACCTTGGGCGAGTTTTTCAATGTCAGATTTTTGTTTTTCTGTAGCTTGCGGCCACAGAAAATTATTGTAAACAATGGTATTAGAGTAATTGTAATCACTTTTCAACCGCCCGCATACAGTTCTCATCCATGCGTTGTGTACATTTGAATTGAGTACGCCAAAATGATAAAGCGTTGCGTTTGATATGGTGAAAAGTTTGTCACCCGCAATAACGTCTTTGCTTAAATAACCTATCGGGATATAACGTCTGCGCTCTGATGATACCTTGGGCAAGGCAATATAATCTGTATTAGGTTGCCTGTTGCTTTCAAATAAATAAGGTGTGTCAGCAGCTCTTAAAGTATTGGCTCTTGAACTTGCATACCTCATTTGTCGGCATTTTTCAATGCGTTCCATGACAAGTGGCATTTTGAGCAATTCATCGGGGCGTGCCTCGGCAAGCCGCAAACAGTATCGCTTCTTATTGTTGAGAAACTCATAGCCCATCATATATGGTCTTACAAATTTAACGGCTGACGATTCTCTTTTTAGAAAGTCCTCATATTCATCTGCCTCTATGATTAAATTACCACCGTCAACTGGGTCACTTCCTCGCGTGATTTCCGGCACATCGCACAATGGCTTTTTGCGCTTATCAATAAATACATTCGGTGCATCTATGAGGTAAGGGCTGATATTTTTCGCAATAGTCACCTTCTCGTTATCGTAAATTATCCGCTGTGTTTTGTTAGCGAAACTGAATCCAACAATCACACAATGTACAGCGGCTTTGTCATTTGCTTCACTGTTCCATATAAATGTGCGATGGGCAAAATGGATATTGATTCCGGCTTCAATAAGCAGTCGCCAAAGTGCTGATACTTGTTCCCCTTGCGTTATTGAATTAGTGGACACAAACGCCGAGCAAATTTGTGTTCCACTCATGTAATCCACACTCTTTTTATACCAAGCCGCTACATAATCCAAATTTTTCGCTTTTGGGAAAGTCGAAATCATATCTTCTTTTTGCTCTTTGTTTTGATAAGCATATCCCACAAACGGTGGGTTGCCCATGATGTATGAAAGTTTATGTTTTGGCACAACACTTTCCCAATCTACTCGGAGGGCATTTCCCTCAATGATATTGGTGTATGATTTCAACGGCAAATAATCCAAATTCATATGCACAATTTCTTCGGTTTCCTTCATCATCTGGCTTTCAGCAATCCACAATGCGGTACGCGCAACCGTTACTGCAAAATCATTCACTTCAATGCCGTAAAATTGCCCGATGGAAACTTGTATTGGGTTGTGGTTTTCATCGCCGATTTGTATTTGCCCTTTTTGCTTTACGTTCAATAATTCGTTTTCCAAACGGCGCAGACTAATGTAGGTTTCCGTCAAAAAATTTCCACTTCCGCAAGCCGGGTCTAAAAATGATAATGATGCAAGTTTTGATTGGAAAGCATCGAGTTTTGCAAACTTCGTTTTTTCAATGGCGATAGCACATATATCTTCAAATTCATTTTTAAATCCGTCAAAGAACAAGGGGTCAATTACCTTGTGGATATTTTCGAGAGAGGTATAGTGCATACCACCACTGCGGCGTGTTTCAGGGTTTAATGTGCTTTCAAACACTGCGCCAAAAATGGTAGGACTGATTTCCGACCAGTTAAAATTTTCGCTGGCTTTTGATAAAAGCAGTGTTTTAATTTCATCGGTGAAATGTGGGATTTCAATATCTTTTTCGTCAAACAGCCCACCGTTTACATATGGGAATTTAGCAAGGTTTCCTTCAAGGTAGGGGTCACGATTTTCGGAAGGCGTGTCCAATACATCAAATAGCTCAATGAGTGATTTACGTAAATGTCGTGCCTCAAATTCAGAAAGATAATCATGGAATAATGCCTTGCGTCCGAATATGCCAGCATCATCGGCATACAGGCAAAAAACAAGACGAACGCACAACACATTCAGGCTTTTAAGAGCGCGTTCACTTGTGGGGTCAACATACTGTTTTGCAAAAGCATCGTAAAGCAAACCGACAATTTCACCTGCGGCGATAAAATTCTGTGGGTAAATTTTCAAGCAAAATTTCTTCCGGTTCACCGCCGGGGCGTTCCATGTCGTACACTAAAAACGTGCTGAAGTTGCAAGTGATAACCCAACGCGGATGCTTCGACAATGGCAACTCGGTTATGTAGCGTTTGGCTTGTTGAAATGGCGTGAGTAACGTGCCGTCCGATTGTTTGATTGGCCTTCTTAAATCAATATCCAAGCTCTTTTGTTCTATCAAAACTCGCGTTGATGGAATGATAATATCAATAAAACCCCTATGGTCAATATGCGCTCTGCTTTCAAACTCGGCAAATTGCTCTGGTTGTTCTACGCCGTAAACATCACGAAGCAAAGACAACCAAAACGGTTGGCTCTGCCCTTTTTCGTAGCCTTTGCCTTTCCAAAATTCGGCGAATTTCTTAGCAGCGTTTTTTTGCCGTGCATCGGTCATACGTCTATCTCCTCGCCTACATCTGTTTTCGTAATATTCTTAACGGCGTGGTCAAAATCGCTTACCAGCTGTTCCATTTCACGCGCACGATAAATCTCAAATTCCGTTGTGGCTTTTTCAAATGCTTGCTCTTTAGATACCCGCCCTCTGCCTATCAGTACATCGCGGCGGTTGTTTGACAAATGGTGGTCAAGTTCTTCAATCCAGTTTGCCATTGTCATGGGGCGTTCTTCTAATGCTTGCAATTCTGCGAAATCTAGGAATTGGGAAACAAGCAAATTGAGAATGGTCAGTTCGCGTTCTGTGAGATAGTTTTTTGCGATAACCACATCGCTTTTTGTGGCATATTCGCCTTTGAAATTTGTCATACCGACATTTGATTTGTTGCTGTCTACACGCTCATATATTAACTCTGCTGCTGTGTGTTTATGGGCTGCGTAGTGCATCTTGTTTTGCACATTTGCGAAAAATTCTCGTGTTGTTGTCGCTTTTGGGTCGTAGTCAATGGAAGTGGCGTAAATATCGGTTACTTGCTGATAAAGGTTGCGCTCGCTACTGCGAATATCGCGTATACGCTGTAATAATTCACGGAAATAACGCCCACCGCCATTTTTTAATCGTTCATCGTCCATTGTAAAACCCTTGCGGATATATTCATTCAAACGGCTCGTTGCCCATTTGCGAAATTGTGTGCCACGTAGAGATTTAACTCGGTAGCCTACAGAAATTATAACGTCAAGGTTGAAATATTCAATTTGTCGTTCTACTTGCCTCCCGCCCTCAGTTTGAACTGTTGCAAAATTTGCAACAGTTGCCGAACGCACAAGTTCGCCCTCATCATACACGTTTTTTATATGGCGTGAAATCGTTGATTTATCGCGCTCAAACAGGTCTGCCATTTGGTCAAGAGACAACCAAACTGTTTCCTCGTCAAAACGAACGTCAACAGATATTTTTTCGTCCTCGGTTTTGAAAATGACAACATGGTCATTTATTTTTTTCATAATCGGCAATCCTCCGAGTTTCATTATCACTACGGCGATTTAACAGTGGGATTTTTAGCTTCTTTTGTCCGGCCATCAATCGGTTTAGGCGTTCCGCGAGGAATTATCCATGTTCTGCCCATCCTAACTGCTCCGTTTACTTTGCCTTTATCACAAAGAATTTGAGTGCGGCGAGTAGAAATGCCCCATAATTCAGCGGCTTCCGCCGTTGTCATTAGTTCAGCTTGAATATTCATAGCCATGCCCTTTCCGAATAGGTATGTCCAAGAAAATCATACATCTTTTAGGCGAACAATGCAAGGTAAATTTTTTTTGCCGAAACATGATTTCCACCCTTGACAACTCCAAGCGGATGTTTGACGTTTACGCAAATTGACCCTGGTGGGATACGCTTAATCTATGACTACGACCACGGGAATACGAGTTTCTCGTCCCTGACTGTCTATCGCAACTACAAAAAACGCATGACGGCCTGGGGTGCTGAAATTAATTGTATCGAAGAAGTCTAAACGGATTTGTGGGAGTTGCCCATCGGCTGTGTTTATTGTTAGTTGCAGCATGTCTAAAATTTGCGACTGCGTTGGTACTGTACCCTGTGGAATGTTTAGTACTTGCGAACTTTCTATTTCTATACGTGGTGGGCTGGATGGGGGCAATGGTGAAATTTCGGTTGGAGGGTCAGATGGTGGATGTGGTTCGTTATCGTCTTTGGTTGGTGATTCGGGGATGTATGGTGGTATGATTTCATCTTCGGGAGGCAGAGATGGTGTTTGCGTTTCTGGCGATGGTTTTTCGTCGTATTCAGTGGGGGGACTAGGTGTGGTCGATTGGCTTGCCACTTGAGTATATTCGTTTCCGTCTGTGGGATATTCGCCTTCGGTGATGTCGGTTGATAGTTCATATTCAATGGCTTCCAGGTCAGCGGATAGGGTAGGGGTTTCTTCGGTATCAACTATGGAGATAGAGCTGTTTTCAGTTTCATATATATCATCATCGGTTAGAGTGGACATATCACGTTCGATGTCTACTGTTGTTGATTCCAAATGGTATATAAAATCGTTTAAATATTCATGGTATGTTTCACTATGAAGTGGCTGGGTGGGAGTGGTAGTCCCTACCGCGGTAGATATGGCTGGCGTGTCGGACGCTATCTTGCTTTCCTCCATGTCCGTGTCGGTTACGGAATCTAATGATGATATCTCTTCATCATTGTGATTGCCAGGCGGGATATTGTAAACAGGCGTTTCAGCTTCAGGCATGACCATCTCATAAGGGACATATGTCTCGATTAACTCTACAACATCTGATTGTCGTCTCATTTCATTTGCCGGCGCAGTATGGTTTTCATATATATAATAACCACCAATGCCTACTGATGCTACCATTGCTGCCGCGACAGCTATTTTTGCGGCCGGCGATGCCACACTTATAGCGGTGACAGCGGCGGTTATAGATTGGACTATGCCAGCAGATGCCGCACTTGCTGCCGTGGCAGCCGTCGCAGAAGTACCAGCGGTAGAAGTGCCCAGTGATGCGGTGGCTGTAGCAGAGCCTGTAGCTGTTTGCATGGTTGCCGCAACCACTTCAATAGACCATCCCAATTTTGCGCATATAGCTTGCCAGCCAATTGCACTCATTTCCAGCGTAAACACCACACCGGCATCCATTTCAAAGATACTGGCTAATGATACAACACCCATTGCCGCGCCTTCCATGTTGTGCTCCAGTTTTTGCTTTAATGCTTGCCTGGCGCGGGATAACCTTTTTTCAATGGTGGTCTTATTGGCATTTAAGATTTCTGCAATTTTATTAATAGAAAGTCTTCGATAATAAAATAAAGTGAGTACCATGCGGTGGTCGTCACTTAATGTGTTTATCATGTCAATGAGTTGTGTTCTATCTTCTTCGCGCATTAAATAACTTTCAGGCACAAAGTCGCTATCGTCGTCTACCATACGCATCAGTACTTTGATGTACTCTGATAAAGAGGTAGTTTCTACTTCAATATCACGAGTGCGGCCAACCCGCTTGTAGTAACGGTTTGCGCCATTTCGTGAATAGCGAAAGGGGGCGAATCTGATGTTTATGCGGGCGGTTTTGGGGCGATATTTGCCCTATGACCGCCGATGGATGGCATAAATATTATTTCCATTACTACTCGCGGCTTTGACCGCAGAAAGGACAAGCCTATGGAACTATCTTACACCCAAGTCGGCGATTACCTTTTGCCAAATATTCGGTTAAGCGAATCACCCGACGCGCCACCGCTCGGAAGATATGGCATGATGCACAAGTCGTATCTGAAAGAACATAAACCCGTCTTGTACGGACAGCTTCTTTTATCGGAGCGCTTATATCCCCTTTGCCGTGAAGTGGACGAAGCAGCGGCAACCAGACTTCGGGCGATACCCGATAAAGAGGTTGCCCATGAGATAATCCTATCTGAACTGGTATACGCATAGCATACCATAAATCAAGCAGGATGCCGATATGGTGTCCTGTTTATTTTTTGTGAGTGGGTAAAATGCGTAAACCTACCACTCACCTGTCTTTCGCCCATGCTTGATGTACTGTTCGATTTCTTTCACGCTACGCTCATCTTTCTTGCCCTGTATGGCTTCCTTAGCGATTTCCAAAACATCATGTTCGGAATAACCATCTTGCCGATACATGCGCCCAAGCTGATTCAAAATACTACGGCATTGATATTCTTCGGAGCAAATCAATTCGATACCATCAATATCGGAAGCGGCTTCCGAAAATAATATCTGTCCGGCAACAACTACATAAGCAATATCAGATATAGAGCGACGAGAGCGGAACTTCTTTCCTTGCGTTATTACTTTTTCATAATTATTGGCTAACGAACCCGCAATCTTTTCTGTAACGCTCGGTCTACCTTTACGCCGTTTTTCCATGTACGCCACCCCCTCACTATGATTTTTTACCGCGCCCTTTGTAGACGTTATATTGATTCTTGCACTCATGGTTACAAAATGCGGCGTTGCTGTGCTTGGCTATAAACGCCAAATTACAATGTTTACACAAGCGCACAGGGCGATTTTCGTCCGTCAGCGCATATCCAAACATGGTTTGAATGGTTAGCAATAACGAATGAAAATCCCATACTATTTTTGGCTTATCGTCATATAAAGAAACGTGATATGTTGGGGCCTTGTTGCCAAAAGCGGCTACACCCTGCCGATACAAGTCGCGTGAAAATTCGTCTGTTTTGTCCTTTTTGTCATAAAACAGGAATGCCGACACCAGCATAAACGCCCAATCTTGAAATTGCGCTACAAGCCAGTCGTACCGCTCCGCATAAATGGGTAACAGGCTCATGCCTACCGCCATCGGCTCGCTTGAAAATGTATGCGCTAACGCAAGCACCATGCGACCTTGTTTGAAGGCTTCGGGGCTTTCGCTGTTTTGCAAGGGTTTGGCGGCAACATTCCATTGCGATTTTTCTTTATCTTTGTAAATATCAGGCTTGCCAAATGGGAAGAACAGTGACAAATATTCTTTCGTGTGCATAGTTTCTTTCTTAATAAAATTATTTTTGAGCATATACACAGCATCATAATCAATAAAATCCGATGTGACGGGTATGGCGGTCATAAATCCGAGCAGACCGTACTTTTTCACAAAATCAAGCACCGCCTGTTGTAATTCACTTTCTTGTCGTTCTTGTTTCATGGCAAGTCTGCCCACGTTTATTGCGTCCACAACAAGGGATTCGACCTCTTTCATGGGGTCATATACGGACGGCAATGCGGTTTCGGTAGGCATGATATACAAGATTCCGTCCTTGCCCTGCCGGTATTCATAATCGCTGTAACGCGCCCAATATGCGTTAGTTTTTTCAAATAGGCTATTCATGCTCTGACCTCCTGCGGACTGCTTTTTCTTCTTCGGGTAAATCTTCCCTTATTGCCCCTTTGTCGTGCTTGCCTATGTACCATTCAACAAAGGCTGCTTGGGTTGTAGTTACGCTCCAATACCGTTCATATCGCGGGTACAACCGTTCATACAGCTTGTCCTGTATGTCACCAATCATCTTTGCATACACCTTGCGGATGTTACGGTCTGTTTGCCCGCGCATGGCAGCTAACCTCTGCGGTGTCCACAAGCGAATAGCCAAATAATACAGGATTTCCTTTTGTTTTTCTTCTAACGGCTTCACGATGTCATATATCGGGGTAGATGATGTTAATTCGTGGACTTCATGCGGACAGTCGAATATCACATCAAGAAATTTGCCGACAATTAACTGCCGCCACCATTCATGTTTTATTAGAGATGGAATTATTACTTCGCTCTTGTAAAATTCGCCATCGGTTAATAATTCCGTTCTTAGCGGTTCGGCCTTGGCAAGCCGCCAACTTTCGATTCTTCCCAAGCAATCCCACAGAATTGTCACTTTATCATATTCAGCCACAGTACGAGCAGAGTTTTCAATTCGGGCTACGGCTACACGCCGAGCTTCTTTTTGGAGCATATCTTCATTTTCATGCTTTATGCTTTTTGCATCCAGCTTCCATTTTTGCAAAACTTCATCTTGGAGTTTGTGTCGGCGTTTGGTTTCAGCTTCATGTTGAACAAGTAAATCATCATTGTAATAACCTAAACGCGCCACACCGTAACCCCCTTTTCACTTTTATTTTTAATGTAACACAACTGTAATATTTGCGAGTTCCGAAATGACCCCCAAATTTTCCTGATTATTAGAGGGAGAAGATTTGCGCCGCCGTGGGCGCATTTTTTTCGCCCAAAACAAAAGGAGGGTCGTTTATATCAACACCGATTACAACAACAGGAACTAAGACCATTATACCAAACCTATCAGAGCGAGTAAAGAAAATTCGTTCGATAATCTCAAAATCTCAAAAATCAGAAGGGAGCCGGTAAAAATGAACAAACCACTTAAAAAGCCAACGAACCCGGAGTCGTTCGCAATGCAAAAGCGCATCGGCTCCACCACATTCTTGGTGAATGTGCATTTTAACAAGGAAGGCAGGGAAACACTGGAGGAAAAGGCACTTCGGCTTATGAAAAATGAGTTGAACTTCGCCCCGAAAGATGCTAAGATTAACCCACTACAAGCGGGTTGGCTGCCTGAAAGGGGTTCATTATGATGAACACAAGGCAGACCACCAACAGAACATCGCGCAAGCCCGAAAAAACGGGCTTGTGTGCGTTGTATTCTCGTCTAAGCAAAGACGATGAAATGCGGCAAGGCGATAGTATCTCTATCAAACATCAGCGTGAGATACTTGAGAAGTTCGCTAAGAACAACGGATTTCCCAATATTGTCCATTTCGTTGACGACGGTGTAAGCGGCACTACGTTCGAGAGGGACGATTGGAAGCGGTTGATTGCCGAGGTTGAAGCGGGTAACGTGTCAATTATATGTGTTAAGGATATGTCACGTTTTGGCCGTGACCATGTACAAGTCGGATTATTTCTTGAACTTTTCAGACGTAAATCCGTCCGCTTCATTGCAGTCGAAAACAGCATAGACAGCATCCACCCCGAAACCCTTGAATTTGCCCCCTTCATCAATCTGATGGCGGAATATTATGCGAGGGATACCTCACGCAAAATTAAAAATGTGCTTCATTCTAAAGGCAACAGTGGCAAGCACATGACCAATTCGCCTATTTATGGCTACAAAAAATCAGCCGAGGACAAAAACCAATGGCTGGTGGATGATGAACCTGCGGCAATCGTGCGGCGTATTTTTCAACTAACCATAGACGGTAAAGGGCCGTATCAAATCGCCCGAACATTAACAGACGAGAAGATATTACGTCCTGCGGCGTATATCGCTTTGCGTGATGGTTACGAAATCCCAAGCCCCGAAGATAAACATAATTGGGGTGGAGCTACGATACAAAATATCATCAGCAAGCCTGAATACTACGGCGTGACGGTAAATTTCCGCACCTACAAAGATTCCTACAAGGACAAAAATGCGATACGCCGCCCTGCCGAAGAATGGGTCATTTTCGAGGACACACAAGAACCAATCGTTGACCGCACCACATGGGAAACAGCGCAAAAATGCCGTGTCGTGAAACGCCGAGCCAATTCTACAGGCGAACCCAACCCACTCACAGGCTTAGTATTTTGCGGAGATTGTGGCGGACGTATGTATAACCATCGCGGGAGTTTGGCATACAAATATGATTCGCAGGATTCATATTGTTGCAATCAATCGGCAAAATATCCGCGCAAATGCACCATGCACTACATCAAAACATCTTCTCTGCGAACGCTCGTATTGGACACAATTCAAACCGTCAGCGGCTTCGTCAAAGAAAACGAGGAAGAATTCGTACGGCTTGTGCGTGAAGCATCGGAATTGCAAAGTGCAGATGCGGCAAAGGTGCAGAAAAAACAACTCACCCAACATCAGCGGCGTTGTGCGGAACTCGATACGTTAATTAAACGCTTGTTTGAGGACAGCGTAAAAAGCGGACTTTCGGCAAAGCGCGTTGAAATCCTCGCCAATGAATATGAACAAGAACAAGAGGATTTGGAACAACAGATTGCTGAATTACAGGAAGGGCTTGACCGCTTTGACGACGACAGCGACAAGACCGATAAATTTATCGCCATTGTTCGCAAGTATACGGATATAACCGAACTGACCGCTACTATCTTAAACGAGTATGTCAATAAAATAGTAGTGTTTGAAGCGGATAAATCCAGCGGACGGCGTGAACAGTGGGTAGACATTTATCTGAACTTCATTGGCAAGTTTTCTGTGCCGGGGGCAGACGAGGAACGAGAACCATTCGACCTCGCGGGACATCGTAAGGCACAATTCCGCGCATATTATCACCGCAATAAGGAAAGAATCCCTGCGGAAAAGTCAGAAAAACGTGCGGAAGAAAAAGCGGCGAAGTTAGCGGCACAGCCCACCAAGACCCCAGAGGAACTCGCCGCCGAGGAAGAAGCCCGCAAAGAGCGGAAACGTGCGTACCAACGGGAATATCAGCGCGAATGGCAACGGAAAAAGCGTGAAGAAAAAAATGCAACTACCACGCCCAAGCCCGACCCCAAAGCGCAACCTGCATAAAAATAGCGTTTTGCTATGATTGAAGGTGTGCCCGCACGGGCACACCTTCACGACAATCGAATAAAATTATTTCCAGCGACTTGTGAATATCACAGGTCGCTTTTTTCGTGCAATGAATATTGGAAGCGGCTTCCGAAAATAACACAGTCGCATTTATCGCCCGAACTTTACCGTTCGGGCTTTTTGAATGTACAAAAATAAATTTTATGGAGGTAAAAATGTCAGAGTTAAAACTTATTCGCATGAGCGATATAAGCCCCGAACCCGTGGAGTGGTTATGGGAGCCGTATATTCCAAGCGGTGCAATTACGCTTATTCAAGGTGATGGAAGTGTCGGTAAAACTACCGTTACGCTTGCAATCGCCGCCGCGCTGACCAAAGGGGATGCTCTGCCCGGTGGCAGTACGCTTATCCCTTCCAATGTAATTATCCAAAACGGCGAGGATTCTTATGCTCAAACAATACGCGCAAGGTTGGAGCAAATGGGCGCGGACTGCGACAAGATTCATGTCATAGATGAAGATGATAAAGCACTTTCGCTGTCTGATGCACGAATAGAGGAAGCTATCATTCGTACCAACGCGAAGCTGTGTCTGCTCGACCCTGTGCAGGCGTATTTCGGACGCGCAAATATGAATAGTGCGAATGGCGTTCGCCCTCTTATGAAAAAGTTGGGCGAGGTTGCGGCGCGGCATGGTTGCGCTGTCCTGTTGGTAGGGCATCTTCACAAAAAAGCAAGCAAGGCGGCATACGCAGGGCTTGGGAGTATAGATATTTTCGCCGCTTCCCGAAGCGTTCTTACCGTTGGCACAACCAACATCGACGAAAATATCCGTGCCATTGTCCACAACAAAAGTAATCTTACCCCTGCGGGTATGTCACAGGCATTTGCCATTGACCCGGTGAGCGGGTTCGTTTGGATGGGCGACTGCGACATCACCATCGACGAGGTTTTGGGTAGAGCTAAAAAGCCGGAAAGCCAGTTTGCAAAAGCGCGGCGATTCATCGAAACCATTTTAGCACATGGGCCGGTGCTTGCGGTTGAGGTTATGGAACGCGCCGAGGCAGAGGGCATTTCACTCTCAACCCTTAATCGCGCTAAAGATGAGCTTGGGGCAATATCCGTAAAGCATGGCGAGCAATGGTTTTGGGTACTTCCCATCGAAGCCGAGTGCAGGGATGTTACTGATGTTACTCAAGATTCTCAACATTCTCATTATGAACAAGGTGAGGTTCTTCAACTACCCGCCGTGACAAACTTGAGTAACTTGACAATCTTGGAAAACATGGACGGTCAAAATTTACAAAATGCAGAGGGGGTAGAATAATATGCCAAAACAAAAAGTTAAGACCACAGGATTCTTTTTCAAATGTTCGCCGGAGGATATGGCGTTTATCGAAAAGCGCATGGAGCAGACGGGTATCCGCAATAAAAGCGCGTTCATCAGAAAAATGTGCATAGACGGTCATGTGTTTGTGTTGCAGATAGACACGCTACAAGAAATTGGCAAGCTACTACGCATAACTTCCAACAATGCAAACCAACTGGCGCGCGGGGTCAATTCCAGCTATGGCGCACACCGCCACGATGTTGATGCTGTCAATGACAACCTAGCTGAAATCCGCACACAGTTTGGTGACTTGCTCACCGTCTTATCCGGTATCACCGATGCAAAACCGGGCGAGCGGTTTATTCCACCGCTAAGATATTCAAATTTGAAAAACCTACCCGATAGTTCCCCGCCCCAAGTGGCGGACAACAACTTCACCGAGAACAGCTGCGATAATAATTCCTGCGGTGATGTTGGCGAGGGGGCATAGTGAATGGCAACTACGGCAATTATTCCAATTCATTTAAGCGGCAGAACACTTGCCAAGGCATTGAAAAAATCTGTAGCCTATATTGAAAACCCGGACAAAACCGACAGTGGCGAGTGGGTCAGTGCTTACGAGTGTGACCCACTTATTGCGGATAAGGAGTTCCATTTTTCAAAAAATCAGTACGCCGCTATCACCGGGCGCGACCAAGGTGTTAATGATGTGTTAGCGTATCATTTGCGTATCAGCTTCAAACCCGGCGAAACTGATGCGGCAACGGCAAACAAAATAGGCCACGACCTCGCCATGAAGCTAACGAAAGGCCAACACGCTTTCGTCTGCTGTACGCACACGGACAGGCATCATATTCATTCGCACATAGTCATCAATTCCACCAACTTGGACTGCACACGCAAGTTTAGAAACATCAAACGCTCTGCATTTGCTGTGCGGAAAATAGCCGACCTCTTATGCTTGGAAAATGGGTTGTCCGTCATCAAAAACCCAAAGCCAAGCCGGGGCAGTTACGGCACATGGCTCGGTGATGAAAAACAACCGACCAACCGTGAAAAATTGGAACAGATGATTGACACGGCGTTAGAAAACTGCAAAGATTATAACAGCTTCCTCGCCAACTTGAAATCATCGGGGTGTGAAGTGAAGCAGGGTAAAAATACTTCGGTAAAAATCCCCGGCGCAAATAGGTTCGCTCGGTTGAAATCTCTTGGTGAAGATTACACCGAAGAAGCCATACTCGAAAGAATTTTGGGCAAGCGGATTGTTGCTCCCAAGAAGATAACGCCGCCACTCCAAAATACGACAACACAAAATTCTTCATCGCAACCACCACAGGAATATCCACCGCCTACGCAATCTGCACCTAACCGCCGCCTGATTTTGCTCATAGATATTCAGGCAAAATTGCAACAAGCGCACAGTCCCGGTTTTGAACATTTTGCCCGAATATACAACTTGAAAGAAATGGCACGAACGCTTATCTACTTGAACGAAAAAGGCATAGGCACACGCGAGGAATTAGACGATAAAATTTCAGAAGCCAAGAGCGGTTACAATGGTAGGCAAGACCGTATAAAGGAAATCGAAGCGCGGCAAAAAGAAATCTTGGAATTGCAACGTCACATCGGCACGTACAGTAAGAAAAAAGATGTGTTCAACCAATGGCAGAAGCTGAAAAAATATCAGCCGACCAAGTGGGAACAATTCCGAAATGCTACACATCCCGCCGAAGATTATTATGAGGCTCGCCGCTCTGACATCGCCCTTGTGCAAGCCGCAAAAAATTTCTTCAACGCCAACGGTTATGGCAAAAACAAAAAGCTGCCCGCGATAACCGAACTCAAAAAAGAGTACGCCATACTGGAAGCTGAAAAGAAGAAATTATACAACGACTACCGCAATGCGCGAGAGGACATGATAGATTTACAAAAGGCTCGTCAGAACGTGCAAATGTTTTTAGACGAACCACGCCAGCCGCGCCAACTCGAACGCAAAAAAAGTTACGACCACAGCTTGTAAAACCCTACCGCCCACGGACGGTAGGGCAACCGCGCAAGCGGAAAAATTTTCACGCAACAGCCAAGCGGCAATGCGTGAAAATTTACATAGCGGCCTCGCCGCACAGTAGCCGCCGAAGGCGGCTTTAAGACGGAAGCGCAACGCG
>Ga0123352_10006995_pt1 | contig 17352 bp, 8 predicted proteins | sample TergutLab28metaG_FD_89700 | JGI IMG/M metagenome (GOLD analysis project Ga0123352, IMG submission 89700) | Labiotermes labralis P1 segment gut microbial communities from Petit-Saut dam, French Guiana - Lab288 P1 | ecosystem: Host-associated > Arthropoda: Insects > Digestive system > Gut ... | reverse complement strand
CAATTTTTTGGCCCCCCCCCCCCCCCCCCCCCGAACAAAATTCCAGGGTACACCACTGCTTCCTTTGAAACATCGTTATCTATTTACCAGTGACCCTGCCGTGAGAACCTCAAATCTTGTAAGACTACACATATTAAACATTTTAAAAAGCCCACAAAAAATTGTACAGGAAAAGTTACATGGAAAAACCCTTAACATTGTTTGGGAAACTGTTCCATAAGGCACTACTGAGTTTAAACAATACAGCGGCAAATATAAACACAGACTCACCTCACACTTAAAGTACCACAATATTTTTTTTTTTTACTAAACATTTAAAGTCACTTCAACAGCCACATTACTAAGTCACTGAAAAACAGGCTGACAAAAGTCACAGCAAATCTAATACTTGTTGGATTACAAAATGCATTAGTACTAACAAATGTTACACAAATTAATGAAAAAGGAAAATGTGTATACATATATTTTACAAAACAGTATTACAAATTCACTAATTTTCCAGCATAACTAATGCAGGCAATGACCTAAGAATATGAGATCTTTGTTCATTTACACTTTCTTGTAGCAATGTCAGCATTGTCCAACATTCTTCAATATTTCACTCTGATTTCATCACAGTAGGATGGAAAAGCAAGCTGAAATAAGAGTCCATACTGACAAATGCATGCCTTAATTTGTATACTGTGCCAAACAGAATACAGTACTGCCTTCTACACATATACAGAATGTTCTGCATACAATGTGTCAAACTTCTGGGTGTTATTTAGAGTAAAAAATGCTATATCAATATATGCCCAACTATCAACCAGTACATACCAAGAGCATTGCAACATACATACATGGCTGTACCAAACATTTTACAATACAGACATTTTACCATACCGTATAAACAAAAAGAAAGTTATGGGCCAGTCAACCCCACAAAAGAACGATATCCACGACATTTTAGCCCACTGTACATGTGACTGGTAACACCACACAACTAACCCTTACCTTATTTTATGTACAACATCAAAAGTAAATTATTAGTCAGTCAATACCACAAAAGAAAAACATAAATTTTCAGTTTTAACCAGCCAGTTATGTTAGTTTACATAGATGTGTTACATCACCAAAGAAAAAACTCCGTTGAGATTATATGATGTCAAAGAACATCAATTTTCCTTTATGTTACACTGGTTACTGTTCAAAAAGGCTTCCACGCTTTTGTATACACAGTTCTACAGGTTTCAAAAGAGAATCTGTTTCCTTTCTGATAATTTCATCATATCCCCTTATACGATCAGCAGACCCCATCATCTGCCGCAATTGTACGGTATCGCACAGAATCTTGAAACATTATAGTGCTCACAGCGATGTAATGGTTGACAATCAGGCTTATGTTGCTAAGCATTTCTTACTCAAAATGACTCCCACAATAACACCCCAAAGTTTGGCACACCTTATGACAAAGAATCTGTGTAAGTTCCATTACAAACTAAAATTATTAATGTGTTTTTCCAGGTGTTTTGATACTCTGTTGCCTGACTTCCTTATACTACATATCAGTGTCTACTTTTGAGTGAAGATAAGTTTGATTTACTTTATTCTCTTTCAGGCATCCCTGCCTTCTGCAACACATTAAGAACTAGCATACTACAACATTTGTACTTTAATGCATAACAGTCAGGTCTGCTGGTAAGTCAAGTGCACTGTGTGGTAATAAAAACAGGTGCTGGAGAGAACCCGGTTCATTTACATAAAATTCAGAAGAATGTTAAGGATTTCAGCAGGAAATAATCTTCCACTGTTCAAACGCTTTCAATGGACCCTCTTTTGTCAGTAATGATAATGTGACTACTAATTTAACAATTTGACTTACAGATCAACAAGTTCATGAACACAAAAACTCCTCACACGAATTCTGACATGCCGATTGAGACTCTGAATGCCAGAACCTGGCATGGTTCTTACGAAGAAAATCATATATGTAAGTAATGTTGGGCCAAGCAGCACAATTTTTCATTTCTGTGAGTTCTATTTTTGTTTTTTATGTTCTGTTGACCGTGCATCTCTATATAATCTTGTAAATGAAACCAACTTGGTGCACGTTTTATTCTTGGTGTACTTCGTCAATTTTATTTATAACCTCTACATGTTTTGGACCTCTCTAGGTCCGTCATCAGGAGGAACAACCAAATGTCGCATAAATACAGTTGTTCCTTCTTACTATGGACCTAGAGAGGTCCAAAACATGTAGAGGTTATAAATAAAATTGATGAAATACACTAAGAATAAAACATGCACCAAGTTGGTTTCATTTACAAGATTCTATTTTTGTGTTCTTACAATTTCTGTCACCCAAAATGTCAGGATATGATGCTTTATTAGTACATGAAAGGTCATTCACATTTAAGTAACATCATTGTTTCAAATTGCATTAAGTCGGACATATGTTCATAAGTCTTACATACAAACTGAAACAGAGGATAATTAAAAAATGGCGTGCTAGAGCTTACTGCCACATGTGTGACCAGCATACCAGATTTAGGAAAAACCAGCTTATTTCATACTTGTTATCAAAAACATGTAAAAACTTGTTATGCACTTAAAATCACAGGCCTATCATATCATATATCAATACAAAGAATGCATACATTGAAGTACATAAGCAATGTTTCTACATGCTCCAGACCTGAGAATAAAGGAACCAGGAAAATGCACACTTAAAATATTAGCACAACATTCCTATCCACACACACACACTGATATGGCCATTTCACTACCTGAACACTGGTACTCCTCACAAAGCAATTTTAAAGTGGGTTGACCTTAGAAACTGGTAACAAACAGTTCAAAAAATTAATGCCATATCTTATATATTAACAACATAACTTTGGTTATAATTCTTTTTGGGTTAAATGGAAGCAAAGTTAGTGTTTTTATAATATTAATAATGTGATGTCCATAGTATGGTAACTTATTAATATGATATAAAATTGCTATCAACATCACAACACTTGCAATAAAGGTTTTTTTTATAAACCAATAACAATAACCTACATTAAAACGTGGACATGATTACATCTAAATTAAAAATATATTAAAATGTAAATAATGTAAAATATTTAAACAAAACCACATGCACTGGGATTTATCTCTACATAAATGCACATAACACTTCATGTTCCACAATAAAAATTCTAAGTTGCATGGTATTTGGCATTCAGAGCACCTTGCAACGTGATATATTCTTTTAATAAAAGCCAACAAGATGCACTATTTCTCAGCTTTATTTGGTAAGAACTCAACATGTTTCGGACAGATTTCCTGTCCATCAACAGGAGTCTTAATATTGTATTCACAGCCATACGTATTTGTCATACAAATACCTATGGCTGTGAATACAGTGTTAAGACTCCTGACGGCTAATCTGTCCAAAACATGTAGAGTTCTTTACCAAATAAAGTTGAGAAATAGTGCATCTTGTTGGCTTTTATCACAAGAGTTGCATGGTATGTTACATAAAGTTCACAAATTTTGCAACAGATCCACAGGCAAACAAGACATACAACTTATTTCACAAATAATCCAGTAACACATAACTCTGACTTCAGCAACAAACTCAATATCCAACCAACAGCAGACATATGCATAACATTTACACTGAATGTGACTAAGAATAATTTCACAATGTACCACAGCACCCAGCCAAATATGTTTTTTTGTTTACTACATACTTGTTACCAGAACAAAGGAGTGTTAATGAGTGGTGAATGGCTTTATTGTCTGGTCATACAGATGTGTTGAAGAAAAAAAGACATAAATAAAATTTTTTTAATGGGTTTTAGAAAAGGGAGAAATAAGTGAAATTAATTGGCTGCAAATATTTAGAGGTCAAATGTCATTTATATTAAATACACATCAGCATCCCACAGATTCCAGCTAATTCCTAAAAACAAAATTTCAGTACACATCAATACACTGTTGTACCATATGAATGCATGGAAAAAAACTGCTGCCAGTTTCTAAATTTTAGTAGATTCATTGCCAGAAGAATGTTGAAATTATTCTTATAATGATATGCATATGAACTACCAAGGAGCCAGGATAGCTCAGTCAGTACAGTACCTAAGTTACACACTGGACAACAGAGGAATGGTGGTTTAATTCCCAGGAGAGGCAGATGAATTCTCTCTTCTCAAAAGCATTCAGAATGACTGAAGGCCACAAAGCCTCCAATTCTATGGGTACTGGGGGCTCATTCTTCGCGTGTAAGGCAGCAGGGCACAAAGTTGACAGCACATCTCCATCTAAAGCAGGAATAGAACCACAACATGTCCACTCCCCACATCTTCATCGTGTGCACTGGGACAATTTTACCGTTATGTAAACTGGTTAATTTTTTAGTATAATCCTCATTAGTACAGAGAGAGCAGTCTTCCTACCAACTCAAAATATAATGTTGAACACTGCAATCACATTTTTGTTTTCATGATGCACAAGGCGTTCCGTTTCATAAAATGAGTTATGGGAACTGATCTCACGGTTTTGCACTTTAAAATGTAATTCATGTTCACAACCACTATCATCCAAATATCCATTTAAGTAAAGTGCCTTTGGCTTTTCAGCAACCTTGCAAATAATTACTTTTCACACAAGAGAACCTGACTTATTCAAATACTGACCAAACATAGCATAAAAAACTACGATACATATTGATAAAGCCATTACATAAGAAATCTTACAAATCATATACAGGACGATTCAGCAGGAAAGGTCAATATTTTGGGAGGTGACAGTATCAGTCATAGTGAGAAAAAAAGTTCAAATGAACACGTCTAATTGCGAGTGGTTACCAATCGACAAATACAATAGCATTGTAAATGGTACTAAAGAAACAGAACTTACTTACAGTAAGTTTAGTTTTAATTTTAATTTAACGTTTAAATGACAAATTTGTTACAGTTCACATTAAATGTTTGAAAATCCCACTGTCAACCCTAATGTGCTTTGCAACTAGTGTGTAAATATCAAGTGTTGTTTGCCCTAGTTAATCTTCACATTTCCTTATGCAATAAGCAGTATCCAAAATGTAAACAAGCAATTCATTTCATGTATCAACCTTTCTTTTGTAAAGTTCGCTCTTCATCCAACCTGACCAACAAAAATCCAAGGAGCACAGAGCGCCAGATTCAAACAGCTCTATCTCAGTAACCATTCAGAATTAGCCACATGTTCATTTGAACTTCTTTTTAAACAATGACCAATACTATCACCTCCCAAGATAATGACCCTTCCTCCTGAATCACCTTGTATTTGGAATATATATACCTCAAATTTTTTTGAAATTTCTTGACTTCTATTCACCACGTCAAAGAAACTTCTAGAATACTGGCATCCTAACCACTTCAACACTTAATGTGAATTTTATGAATGCAAATACTATGCATTACATTCTGATTAGAATCAAGATGAATCCTGGCTCATTATGAGGATCTACTTGAAGTAATCTACAAAAATACTTTCAATTTTAAAACAGGAAAATGTTGAGGCTTATGCACAACGCCTACAAAAGTTACTGTTCTGGAAGGTGTAAGGCCAACTTAAGACTACTATGATGGAGGTTCCACATGAGTTTAGAAGAACATAAGTTTTAAAGTGGTGAAAATAAAGTGACTAGCTTAATTTGCTCACTGAAACCCCAAAAACATTTAAAGCAGTTAATTCAGAGAGCACCACAAAACATAACTGATGTAACAAACACCCACAGCATAAATCACGAGAGACTCAGATTCAATCGTTAGTGGGCCTGCTTCACAGTCACAGGAAGTTTTGGATTCAGTTCTTGGTCTAGAATTGTCTACGCTAACTGAAATTAATAACATCTCCATAACATTCTATAACAGTGCCTTAAAAAGAGGCCACAGCCAATTCCTTTCATGTCCTTCTGGATTCATCATGTAAAACCATCCCACCATACAACAGTGTATATAGCCTAAGCAGCTGAGAATATCAAAACATAAACTGTGGAATGAACGGCACAAATTTATCAATACAGTGGAATCCAACAGCCACTGAACTGAGGCAATGGCAACATAAAACCCTCTGCCGAACTACAACAAAAAATGCAGTAATGCTAGATCTGGTACACCACAAACATAAACTTACTTCTAATAAAGGAATATAAGTGGTTTGTGTTAAAAACCTCTTCCTATCCTTGTTTCATGTACCACATATAACAGACAGGATATTATCACATTTGAGCCACATGATAAGAAGCTTATGCACTTTGAATGCTGCAGAATAATGGGTAAAACTTTCCTTCATACAGATAATATAACTTCACCTATTTACTCAGTCTACTGAGAATATAACACGTAAGGCAACTCTGACATTTCTGGGGATATATTATATTTAACCCTCCCAGCAGGACTTAGCCTTACTATAACAGTATTCAAAGGGCAACATTTTCCATGCTGGTATTTCTTAAATGCATCATTTGAACAACATGACATAATGCTACCTGTGGGATGCATGATCTGAAGAGTGATGTATAACATCACACATGCTAGACAGGTCAAAATGACCAAAAGCCAGACAGATATATGCATGTCCAGTTCTCATGTTAAAATTAATTCCTATATTAATTATCTTCCCATTTAACAGTTTCAACAGACTGCAAAAAGGCAGCTGTTCCTTTACTTATTTTATATACACCATAAGCAGTGGAGTACGCAGTGGTACAGCGGTTGAGGCACTGCGTTACAAGCCAGAAAGTCATGGGTTTATGACCGTGGGGTAGACTCAGATTCTAACAGAAATGAGTACCAGGGTTGTATCTCTGAGGGGGTAAAGGTGGCCAGGGTGTAGGGCTGACAACCTTCCCACCTGCATGTACTGACTGCCTAGAAAATCTGGGCATCTCAACCTTCTGGAGCCCTAAGGGCCTGTTCAGGTAGCTTTACCTTTACTGCATGCAGTATCAACCTACCAAGAAAGCATATACATATACCTACAAGAACAATACTCTATTTCTTCCAGCAATTACATAAATAAATTCAACAGCAACTAGTAACAGTTAGGGAAGATGAAAAGCAAATCAATATAGGAACCATACCCAAACAATCACAACACCAATACAACACTCACGAATCTCATTAACAGTGATAACATTCAATTCATATGGAAGATATAAGAGCACTTACTGAACAGCTACAGAGTGTCAAAAAATACATTTAACAGCAAGAAAGTAACATGCACTCCATTTACAAGTTTGTTCTATGGACAATCCTTTGGTTGAAATGCCCAGTTGAGAGCAGAATATCTTGGACAATTTGGTCACTGTCTCTGTAAGAGAGGTTTTGCTAGTGCTGTTAACCTGCACACCTGCTGCACAAATAGCTGCAGCACCTAACAAAATAAGCAATGGTCATTTGGATACAGCAACAGAATGTGGGAGGTGGTAGCACTTCAAATTTTAAAGAAACCACAACACGATGAAGATTCACAACATTTTTCAGAAAAGGCACAAGGAAGGATATTACAAGACATACTAACAAGGCACCTTCTCAGTTCCTACTGTACACTTTAATAGTCCCACATATGTTACCATTATTCCCATTATTTCCTTTTATTTATAGGAAAAAGTTGTTACTTAGCGGTAGACTGTGTCTACACTAAAACTGTTGGATATAACCACAAAGTTTCACAGCATCACCATACTAACAATAGTTAAATTACAAACTTGCAAACATAATGTGTAGGTAAGTTAATTTCTATAAAGGAATTCAAACCCATGGTTCATTAATTAATGCCATGAAACCGAAAACTAGGGCAGGTTGGTGTTTTTACTCTTCAAAAGATATAGGATACTGAATTAAGTGGCATTTAAAGAACTACCATTTCACAAGTGTGCATGTCTTACATATTGTTATGGCATGGACGAAATTATAAAGTACAATGTTAGGGAAACCTCCAATGGCATAATGTTCATACCAAGTTCTGTGAAAATCAGTCCCTTGGTCTGAAAGCTACAGGAAGGCACAGACAGCACAGGCACCTACTTTCTTACCTTGAGAAAGGTAAGTAGGATAAAAAAATATCACTACATGAGAATTCAATGTTCATGTACCTTGTTTTCACACTGATTGTCTTTAAGAGATCAATATATGATTACATACTCTACCAGGTCATTTCCTCACCATAAGCAGACAAATGCATATGAAATAAAAACCAGATGTGCTTATCAGAAGAACATGTACTGCTGTGTAAGACACAGACCAGTTGGTATCAAGGGCAGTTCTTGCAATGCGCACACACAACACTGTGCAGCGGCTGCTTCCAGCAGTCACAGGTTTTACTGCACTAATGAAACCATACCTTCAGAGACTCTGATGTGGAAAGAGAGTGATGTACCCTGTGTAACATAAAGTTACAGGCATAACCTGATTTACAAATGTTCAGTCTGCACACTTTCATTATACAAATGCCATGTTCATTCTTACAAACTGTTCCTATTTATAGACCATATCCCTGTGTATATGAAGTTCTGGTTCATTTCAGAAGATGGACATCTTGACACCCCATGAGGAGGACCACACAAAATAACAGTGGCATGGAGAGTTTATTTCACAAGGGTTTTATATCTTTAAAAGTGCATTCTATATTTGTACAGGCCATTCCAATTTCAACTAACAAAAAAGATCACTGCTATTTGGTGTATTATTGCAAATGCCTACTTGGAAGCACAACCACAAACAATGAGTCTACTGAACACCATTTACAACTGATGATTTACTGATAATCCATGATGACGACCAGTTCATTTTACGAATACTATAACGGACAGTGTCCACAGTCTGGGGTTCACTGGATAATACCCAGTGTTCCAACACTTGGCTCTACTCCTGTTTTTGCATAACTGTCATCATACTGACAGATTTGTTATGAGTGATTCCAAAATATTATGTATATGAAGTACACCTCAAAAAACAAATTATGTCCAACACAGAAACCATCATACATTGTACTCTCGATTATTTGTGCGAGGATTACTGGGTTTGTGGATTATCTACGCACGATCATTTAGTTGCTAACAACTAATGATGAAGCTTGGAAATAATGTGATCTAGTGCCAAGTGCTCAAACAAAATCATCAGTACAACCATGTTTTGTGGACTATTTACAAAAACAATAAGTATAAGATATGTATGTATTATGTACATAATAAATAAATTACAATTTTATTTTCTGTTTGTGGCTCAAGAAAGTGCATATTTTGGATTATCTATCTTTATTGTTGCACCGTGCATTTTGTAGCTTATTTAAGTTAAGTAACACACTAACAAATGCACATATACAGTCTTTAATAATCTAAAATTTACATTAAAACGCTCCTACATGTTTCGATCATATGATCATCCTCAGGGGGCATACTTTGTTCCTTGCTAAAGTTACAGTTTAAAACACTCAGTGATTTACTTCATTATAATTAATTTGGTGCTGCGGCAGCTGCTGCCACAGCACCAAATTAATTATAATGCGGCAGCAGCTGCCACAGCACCAAATTAATTATAACGAAGTAAATCACTGAGTGTTTTAAACTGTAACTTTAGCAAGGAACAAAGTATGCCCCCTGAGGATGATCATATGATCGAAACATGTAGGAGCGTTTTAAGTGTTTTAATGTAAATTTTAGATTATTAAAGACTATATATGTGCATTTGGATTATCTGTTTTGCTCAATCATCTGTGCATCCCCTTCCCACCATTACCCTGGATAATCAAGAGTACACTGTACTCTAATTTATATTCTTACATTACCACACACTTTCAAAGGAGCAATAGTCTATCATTTGAAGTAGCTCCAACATTACTACTCAATTAAAAATAGCACCTAGCAGTAAAATGCCAATAAATCTTCTAACAAATATGTATATTTGTGTTGAACTATGCAGTAATTACCCTATACCCTAACCTCCACTATGCCAATTCATTTATGTGTATGCAAACTGCAGCTATGGTAACTTCAACAGGAATTAGAAATACTGATATTCGACCACAGCAAAAAGCACCACCATCACTACATTACTACAGCAATCAACGATCTCCTCGCCACTTCCCAAATTCACATTTTAATTCTTACAAACATCCTACATTTATGCAAGTTTTAAAGTTTTTGCAGCAGCATGACTGAGGCCTCCACTCTTCAGGGATATGATAATGCATTACTGTATTCACTACCTCAAAATGTTTGGATCCAATTAACCAGTATCGCAGCATCATATTTCAGGAGAATGGAATCATCCTATGCTCACATCATATTCCCTTATATATGCAGTTTGTTCTACACTCCACATATAACTGCCTAATTCTTAAGAGCTTCAAACAGGATCCCTCACATGGAGGCTTAAATACATCCACGTATCAGCTACAGAGCTTCTTTAAAGTCATATTCTACAATGTTTCTCCCATGTTAATACACTACTGTTTCACTTTTAAATAATCAAAAGCTATCACAATACTTGTATTTACCATTAAAGAGAACTGGTTCAGGAAAATAACTCCCATTTCTAATAGTAAGTCTACGGGCAGACTTAGGATATTTATGCATTACCTCATGCTTCACTGGAGCATATGTGTTGAGTAAATCAGGATATGTCTGTACAACAATGAAAATCACAAACAGAAGCAACATAAATACCACTTGATAGACTGAGACAGAGAGAAAGAGAGAACACGTTGATCACACTCTTTATTACCCACGCGCAACTCCACATATGGAATATGGGCTGACGAGAACTCAAACTGCAGCTAAGTACATTAAGTACATTATGATGAATTTAACTTAACAGGAATGGTGAAGCAGCAATTCTGGTTTCTCACACGTGAGGACCCAAGACTAACTGCGACAAGTCTGCACACAAACATCACAGCTTTTCAACATAATTGGAAGGCAGAAGTCCTTCCTTCCCTCGGAGTCGTCCTTGCCACCAACCACCTTCATCTGTCACGCAACAGAAAGACATGAATTCCACAAAATAAACTCAGTGTAAGGAACAGATATTCTAAAACTCATTTAACCCTTTATAGACCAGTGGTTACAACTTTCAGAAACTGCACATTCTGCCCAAAGAATGTATTCACATGTTTCTTACAATTCCCACAACAAAACTACAATTATTCTTCTACACACTGTTAAAGAATTAGGTTTTGTAATGAAGAGACAGAGAGTTGACTACGTGGTATGAACCAAATCTTTAAAAGTAATTCAGGTTACATTCAGTTTCTGAAGGGCTAATAAATGCAACAGCACTGATAACTACATACTGCCACATGAGGCAACATTCTGTTTGCATGATTAAAAAAAAATGTTGTACACATGGGTTCAAGTGTGATGAGACAAAGTTCCAAAAATATACAAGCAGTTGTCAGGCTAAGTAAAATGTGACTTATGTAATAATTCTTACTAATTTTTACTATCAATATAAATTATTAATACTGTAATTATGAAATGTACTTTACTCTGTGTGTTTCACATAAAAAAAATGATAGAAATAACATTTTACACATGTACAGTGACATTTTAAAAATGCATACACAACTGATGAGGTATGATAAACAAATGGGGGTGTGGTAAATTGCAACTTCTATAAATTTTGGGCTATGTAAAAGTTTCAGGAACAGAACCCTTACATACTGTATACAAATGAATAAAACTGCATGCAAATAAGGCAGTAACACCAACAAAATCTAAAAATGATTCTTAATTAGAAATCTTCATAACAAAATCTTCTATGAATAAATGAATTTATGGCACACAAAAGCTATCATATCTCTATTGTCCCACAAATAAATGAATCCAGTTAGTCTTAAATACATTATTCTTGATTTGAAAACACAAGACAACCCATTGTTTTTACATGGAAGAAAAAAATCAACTCCCGTTTTTATGAGGTACATTCAAGAAAGGGTGCTGTAGACTCTAGTTGAAATGTGATGGCACATGGTGACGCACAGGAGGGGAAGTGAAGGGGAAACTGGCAAATGGAGTGGGTAGCCAGTACCCTTCACACTACCTCGGATCATGGTGTATCCAGCATTACTACCGCTGATGCGCACACCTTGGCTGCAAGCAGTCAACTGAACTGATGTCCCTGCCAATTTAAACGGACTCGTCCGTTTCGCCAAAAGACGAAATCTGGTTTCTGCACATGTGCCATCGCATTTCAACCGGCCTCTACAACATTTTAGTATCCCCTGAGAAATCAGGTTTGGATATTAGTTTTTGAAACAGTGATAACGAATCTACAGACATTCATACTTTCACATTTAGGAAACAGCCCACAATCTGCGAAAAAATGTTGCAGTGTGGCAGTCATAGGCTAATATAGTAATAATGAAGTTTAAAGGCATCTAAGCAACCATATACTGCAAACAACAAAATATCTCTACTTGTGAATAAAATAAGAACCTAGCATATGACCAAGAACGGGACATAAAAATACATACGTTGACTCAAAACTTCAATAATATCTCCTTCTTTGAAGGACAATTCATCTACATCACTGGCAGTATAGTCATACAATGCCTTGTATTTGGGTAGAGCAGGTTTTGTTTTTGCAGGTGGACGGGGCTTACCACCACCTGGTACAGGTTTTGGAGTTGTACTTTGGTTCAAAGTTGCTCGTTTCACCCTGGAAGATTAAAATTACACACAGTTTAAAATTAACATATATGGTGGCTTCAAAATGTTCCTAGGATCACTTTATTTTTGAGGAATACAAAACAGTACAATTATTTAAGCTAAATTTCCTTCGAAACAGTCCCCTTGTGCAACTATACACTTCTGCCAGCAACTGTAAAGGCATTGGAAACATTCCCGGAAGCCATTTTGTGAAAGCCTTTTCAGCTCTTTCATCATATTCTTAATGATGTCAGTGGCACAAAAGTGCTCTTGTTCCCTCAGTGCTGATTTTGGTCAAGGGAACAGGTAAAAATCAGCTGAAGCCTGGTCAAAAGAGTATGGGGGATGCTCCAGTGTTGTCACATTTTTTTTTTGCTAAGAAATCCTTCATCAAAACCTACCGGCGTGCTGGAGCATTGTTGTGAAGGAGAAACCATGTGTTGGTCCTACATTTTTCAAGGAATTCCCTTCTGACTGCATACCTAAGGTGACAAAGGATGTCAATGTGTATTTCTTTAGTCACAGTGTCCCTCATGCAACAACTCTTGTAAACTATACCAGTGAATTCCAGGAACTTTTTGAAGCTACTGTGTATATTAATGATAGTAACTCCCACTGAAATCTGCAGTCTCCTATTGTACACAGGGTTTTGGCTTCTGTATTGAACCAAAAGCGTTGTCTTTCAACTTCAAAAGAATTTAATACATCTATCAGCCACTTCACATTGGTACCAGGCCTTCCATCTGTTCTACCAACAAAACTAGAATAAACAATGGTAATATAAATTCTGAACTGTGTGAACCTTCAACATTCCCACAACCAGGAAGCAAAACAATGGGGGAAAAAAAAAGGAATATATACTACTGAAAGGAAAATAATGTAAACATACATATATATACAAATGCATAAATTGGACAGATGGTGGGGGGGGAAACAGTTAAACCACAGAAACACTAACAACAAACTTTCAAAATAAACACGCTTTTAGAAATAAACGCAATATTCAACAGGGACACATATGTGATGTTAACTCACCCAGCAACACCTGCCTGTGGTGTCTGCAAGAAATCCTTCTGATTACGGGTTGTCACTTGCTGTCGAAGTTGAATGGATGAAGGAGCTGGCATGACTTGAACTTGGCCAGGGAAGTTTCTTGGCCCACCACCTACGAAACAACAGTATTAAGATCATGAGCTTAGTACTTATGAAATGTAGCAGACATACTTAAATAAACCATCAGAAATAATAAACTAATCAATTCTTTTGCAGTAAAACCCAAACATTTAACCCCTTCATAATACGGCCCAACAATAAACAAGACACTATGCCAGTTCCATCATCCCAATAACATTGGAGTGTGACTATCCAAATCCCACATCTCAGGACATTCCTTCTGACTTTCCAAGTGGCTGCTTTCTATTAGGTTTCTTCACCAAAATTCTGTATACATTTCTTATTTTTTCCACCTGAGTATCACTGTATAACTAAACCTCCTTAACATTACTAACAACAATGACAAACATAAATCATTAAGTTACTTGTTGTTATGCTACATCATCCATTGCACCCCTTCCTTGGTTCAAATATTATCTTCAGCTCTCTCTTTACAGTACTTGACCTGTTTCTGATTTCTGTAATGGTGCTACAATCAAAATGTTAATTAACTGTGAACAGACATGCGAAGTTACTGAATGAACAAACATATTTTAAACTTCAGGAATTTAACTATATATTGCATACACACATTTACTGAATTTTTCTTTAGCAAATTTATCATTAACGTTAAGGTCCTTAACAGCTAGAACTTACATGCTGTAACTGGAAACTGTGTTAGCTTTGCATGACTTTGACTACAAATTAGCATTTGGTAACAAGGAATAAAATTGATCCATTAGTGTATGACACACTAGCTAGCAGATATTAATTTTAATTTGATATTATTTTTACCTATAGATCATTCACAACTATTATCCTTTCCAGGATTAAGGCTAGCACTAATAAGACCTGTTACTAACATTACAAAACACAGTCACAAAATTAATTCAACACTGTCCTACTATCTACTATCATCCATCTTAAAGGATACGAATTTAAATTTGGTTTTTATATGTTCTTTGTACAGCATATCTAAAAGGAACCGATAACAGACCACATTTATCTATACTTCAACATGTCTCTCTCACATTTTGATAAAATCCGATATTTGAAATCTGCCCTGAAGTTATTATGGCAGCCAGGATAGGTCAGTCAGTATAGCGACTAGGCTACAAACTGGACAATGTGAAGCTCATATCCTGCCAGGGACAAGAGATTTTTCTCTTATGCTAAACGCCCAGTCCAGCTCTGGAGTCCACCCAGTCTTCTACTCAGGGGGTACTGTCTGGCGGATAAAGTGGCCAGGGCATGAAGTTGACCGCTCACCTCTAACTAATGCATGGGTTAAGAATAAATGGAAATGTGATTCTACTCCCCTTCTACACCCTCAGAGGGCAGACAGGAACTGTAACGTACCTACTGTACTAATTTAATGTTGGCTCTTGTCATCAAGCTCAAATCAATCAACTTACAGGAAGTCTTGCACAAAGAAATAAAATATATATTGTGTTAATATCCACAGCATTCATTTTAAATGTTTAATATTATGATAAATGTTTAATAGAATACAATAATTTATTGTTCTATTAAGTGCAATTCCTACTGCGTGCTTAACTATTCAATAATAAGTCTGCATGTGTAATAATGGAACAGATACGCAAAACTGAAAAGAACATGTCTGCAAAATACATTCTGTCCAGCTGGAACATTTCTTTCCACACCAGGCTACACAAGAAATTGCTGCATCATTTGCTGACAGAAGTTGTTAAGCTGTAATATTGCTCAGCATAAACTGTCTCACTAAAGCACAATGGCTCAAAACATACTGTTTGTTGCTCAAATGCAGAAGGTGCCCAGTTTGATTCCTGGCCAGGACACCAGTTATCCTGCCTGAAACTTATGTGCCTTGCTTCAGACACTTCGGGCAAATGAAGGGACAGTGCCTCAAACTAGGCTACAACAACTTCCCTCCAATTCATCATTCATTGACCATCATGTTCTTTGATGATCTATAGCTTGAGCTACTCACAATATTGCTAAATAAATCCTATATATTGAATAAGAATGTAAATTAGTAAGTAAAACAATAAATATGGACAAATTAAAACTTTTTCATACTGAGAAAGACAAATTTCTAAGTTTGGAAATGCACACATAATGGAACAATTCTTGCACATTTGCTCAATTCTCTTAATTGTCTACGAAGAAAAAGTATAAACATTAATCATAGGATGGCTGTAGCAGAATGGTGAATTGTACTTCAATTAAATGCATACCTACACACAAGAGGACCTATAAATTTAGTTACAAGAAAGGCTTATTTGATAATTATTGACAGCAACAGATGTCAGTTTCTGACATGTGTCTCAAAGAACACACAAGGTCAGATATGTACGCACAGCATTATAATTCTGAGGCATTCACTCCCATTTGCTACAGTATCTAAAAAACTGTAAGGTTTAGAGACAATGTGTATGCAACATAAAATGTTTTTCTTTTTTTCCCCAAAATTTTGTAGACCAAAAAAGTTCTCACGCCAATAATATTTGGCAAGTTAATGTTCAGAATTTGCACAAACATGTATGTAGCTGTTCATACACAATGTATTATTTTTGTCTGGTATCAGCTGAAATTGGATCATGTCAATAAGTTTCATAACATGACACAATACCAAATTTCATGCAAGCCCATTCATCACTTCTTAAGCAAGATGGGCAGATGAATGCATATATGGAGTGATTTTACTAGGTACTCTGCAGTGATGCAAATGTACCTAATAACACACATACATCAACTTCCACTGAAATTTCTCATTACTAAAATTCAGGCTGTTAAATATTTTATGACAAAATCAGACCACTTACTGATCTGTGTAAGCCTCAATCCTGGACGAACAGTAGGCTGGTTTGGTGGTGCAGGCTCACTTGGGGGAGGTGGTGCTCGAATGCTAGATCGAGAAGTGGAGCCTGGAGGCAACTGTGGTGCTGGTCGTAGAGGTCTGATTGGTGGCCTTGTGTTAGACTGTAATGGTGCACAATTACTGCCCCGCATTCTTGACTGCCCAGCTCCAACTACACGCTTCATAATGGGCCCTATGCAAAGAAAAACAGGAATAAAGAATAACCATCAACACCAATACATATTACAAGTAAAATGTGAAAGAGTGACCTCATCAAAATACAACATACAGTACCCCCAAACCGAAAAGTCTGGTCAAAAGAAGTACATACCACACAACTGGAATATAAAGGTCAATTCATGAGGCAATATGGTGTACATTTCAAACCATAGACAGATGGACTAATAAGTCTAAGACAAGGCATCCCTGTTGTGTTTTTCTCTGTTAATTAAATAATGTAATAACAAAGGGTGTCCCAGGAGGAATGTGCCAGACTTTGGGAGGGTGTTCCTTATGTTAAAGTACACCAATATAACCCAAAACACCTATGTCCAAAGTCGAATGGTTACGGAGATAATGGCCAGAGAAGTTCGAAACTTTGACGGCTGTTACCCACTTATTGATTACCAAATACATATTAAAACTGGCAGGAATATGTGGTTTCTGTAATGTTAATATCTGTACTTAACAT
>Ga0123352_10006994_pt1 | contig 17354 bp, 12 predicted proteins | sample TergutLab28metaG_FD_89700 | JGI IMG/M metagenome (GOLD analysis project Ga0123352, IMG submission 89700) | Labiotermes labralis P1 segment gut microbial communities from Petit-Saut dam, French Guiana - Lab288 P1 | ecosystem: Host-associated > Arthropoda: Insects > Digestive system > Gut ... | reverse complement strand
TAAAATTTTCTTAATTTTTGGTACTTTAAGACTATTTATGATGACAACCAATTTATTTGTCATTGCTAATATAAAACAATTGCGAACCGGCGGTAGTTTTAGAATGTTACTGCCCTTTTTCCGAACATCTTGGGGTGTTTGCGTCCTAAATTCAGCAATTTTAACAGCTTTCACAGTCGGGTTGAGTTTGGCACGATTTTGGACGGCCTTCGGAATTTCGGGGCCGGGGGGGCGGTTGAACACCCCAAACCCCCCCTCGGTACGCCACTGTTTAGAGGAATCCTACTGTGTATGTGTGTGTGTGTGAGAGAGAGAGGAACCTCAACAGTGAGGCGGCCTGTGTCCGAGTTGGGCTGTTGCACCACAGAAAAAGAACAGAAACATGGCAACAGGCCGTCCCTTAACCCTTATCCTGCTAACGGGGAGAATATGGTGAGCTCCTAACAATGCCAGCAAATGACAGATGGGATTTAATTCGGCGTTTGAAGGGTCAAAGCGTTGCTAGTGTTATAACCGAAAACGCCGTGAAAAAAATACCGAGAAGAACAATACGACGAAGAAGGGAGATAAATTTGCATCAGAATGGTTACGTCCAGGAGGATCAGACGAATGGAGTTGTGGCGCTCGTGTAGGAGCTGATAAATGAGCACGAAATTGAATCACAGATCATTACCTTCAAGGGAGCACACGGTGGCGCACTGCGCTACAAGCCGGGAAGGTCGGGGGTTCGATTCCAGATGATGTCATTGGAATTTTTCATTGGCATAATATCTCCTGGGGGTAAAGGTGGCTGGTGCGTAAGGCTAACAACCTTGCCACCTTCATTTGCCGATTGACTAGAAATTCTGGGACCGTATTCATCGTCTGGTGTTTTAAAATAGAAGTAACAGATCATGAAACTACGTTTCAGGTATGGAATGGGCGTCAATCTTCTGGCTCAATATCAATACCTACTTAGTTGGGCCTCAGAGGCAAAGATACTTTCACACTCTGGGACACATTCATGATGCACACAGCCCAAGAAGCTATTGAAATTAAATGTGACCTAGTAAAGGTAAATCAGTCCCATTACAGGCCCGAAGTGTCCAGAGGGTTCCAGGAAGTTAAGATTCTCAGATTACATGACAACGGCCCTGGATAGTGGTAAGATTGTCAGCCTTATGCACCGGCGGCTTTTACCCCCAGGAAATGCTCCTCGTACTCATTTCTGTTAGAGACTGAGTCGACCGCAGGGCCATAGTGCGATCGGAAGGATTATGTCAATGAAAACTTCCACTGACACCATCCGGAATCGAACCAGAGACCTTCCGATTTGTAGCACAGCACCTTAACCACTGTGCTACCGCGGTCCCCTAAATATGACATATTATCTTCAGAATCTTACAGAACGAACCTGTAGATAAGCAATCTGCAGAGGAAAAAAACACTTGAATAATACTGGCATAGTTTGGAGGTTAATATTAAAACGGAGTTTCGGGAGGAAATCCTTTGAAGGTGTGGACTGGACTTATATGCATTAAGCCAGGACAAAGTGGCGGTAGTATTGTGACTAAGGAAACAGCTGCTAGACAGCCTTCCAAGTAGCCGTTCAGCTCCATTCAGCGATATCAAATGCAACACTGTGAGAACGTGTGAATACTTTTTAAAGGAAAATGTTTAACAACCGAGCTTTAAATTTTCAGGCGCGTTCGCATTATCACGAAACGCGAATACTACCTCCGTCATTTCCGCCGTCTCTCTGTCTATACGTCTGTCCGCATTTAAGAAGTATCAGCTCGGCTCCCACTGTAAGGATTTCTGTGGAAATTTTGCAATGTGGGGCTCTTACGAATATCTGTCGCGAAAATTCTAATTAAGTGAAAATATGACAACAATATCGGACACCTCACGTGAAGAGCTAAGTACGTTTCGCTGTTGCCGGCCACATTAAATCGCCATAAAAGTACCCTCTTCGGCGAAATGGTACAGTACCGGGCTGTTCGGATAGCCGAATTGGTATAAACGTTATGTGAATGCACCACGATGTCATGTTACACGTATACTGTTCATATTGATAATACTTAAGATTCAGAGGTCTAATAAAGCGCTCTGTGCTTCTGTAATTGCCAATTCTCTGTAAATGTATTCCGAAACTCGTGATACAGACACAAAACGATATATCGTCAGTACCTGACGGCAGCATACACCTGTGTTTGTTCTCTCCATTGCGCAAAACGAATCCCAGCTCTATAAATGTACGCAAGTGTCGTCAATGACGAAATTAATTGAACGAAAAGTGCTTCGGAGGACGTCGCAATGATTGCCAGATATTCGTACGTCTTGTGTTGCCTTCTGGCTTTCGGCACAGCGCAGTTAAGTTTCAAGGCGGCAGAAAGAATCTTCGCTCCTATGAGTTTTCGTTAGGAAAGACTAATCTCACATCCTGCATTTACATCGGCTCACTCTAAAGAACACAAACAGCAGACTGTTTCACACAACCTGATAAGCCACGCGTGTTGATTGTTGTTCAGTTCCAAACGCTGCAGTAAGCTGCAGACCCTCAACATATACGGTGCGGTCCAAAAGTTTTTGGACTGATTTTTTTTTTTAATCGAAGACATATCCTTTTTTAATTCAAAATAAGCTCCATTGGCTTTTGGGCCGTCGTACAGTTTCTGAAACACTGCCGAAAATTTTCACTTTTTGGACCTTCTTTAATTCATCAGTTACGGCTTCTTGGATCTCAACAACATCCGCAAAATGGAGTCCTTTTAACTTCATTTTCAATTTGGGGAACAGAAAATATTCTGGCGGAGATAAATCTGGACAGTACGGGTGGGGTGATAAAGGGTTGTAACATTTTTTGGGTAAAAAATTGGCAAACACTTGCGGCTTTGTGGGCGGGCACATTAACGTGCAACAAGAAAAATTCTCGACAGCAGAACGCAGTTGGACGAACCCGTGGAATGCGCTTCAGGAGGCGATGCTTTACTCCTTTATAAAATTCTACATTCATTGTTTTTCCCATCTGGTGCGAATTCTTTGTGCACTGCGCCTTGAGAGTCGAAAAAAATGATCAACATGATCTTGATGCCGGATCTTTGGAATTTCAGTTTCTTCGGCCAATGTGACGTCTCACCAACCCATTTAGAAATCTGTCGCTTTGTTTCGGGATCAGAGGCAAAACACCAGGTCTCATCTTCCGTAATAATTTTGTTAAAAAAGATTTCGTTTGCATCGGCCATCGCGATAATGTCTTGGCAAGATGTGACTCGATCTTCCCTTCGCTCAGGTATGAAGGAGTGTGGAACAAAACGTGCACACGACTTTCTCTTTCCCAAAACCTATTTCAGAATCCGAAGCACTACAGTCTTGCGGATGTTGAAATATTCTGCTATCAGTCATGATGCGATTAAACGGTCATTTTAGACCAGATCAGCAACAGCAGCAATGTTTACCTCAGTTCGAGTCGATTTTGACCGGCCACTACTCTCGTCAACTTCTACCAACTCCCTTCCGTCTCGAAATCAAGAATACCACCTAAAAAATTTGATCGTTTCAGAGCCTCATTGCCATAAGCCTTTTACACCAATACTATTGTTTCTGCGGCAGATAGACCGGCTTTGAAACAAAATTTTATGGCAACTCTCCGTTCATTTCCGCCATCGTTGACGTAAAAGAAAATTGACTTTACAAGTTATAACTCGCACACTGTTGAAGATAAACAAACTAAACTTGGCGTGTGAACGGACGTTGGTTGATAGTAGTTAGTGGGTTGGCCGATAGATCGCTCTAGTTCTGTAACAAAAAAATTAGTCCTAAAATTTATGGATCGCTCTGTGAATGATTAGCAAACGCATACCAAAGAAGATATCACACAACCGGTTGCAAGAGACCTGTAGGCAAACTTACAAGCAAATGGATTGAGGTGGAAGGAGAGGATCCAAAGAAGATACCGTGCTTAAGAAATTGGAAAAGAGAGGCAACGGACAGACACGTGTTACACTATCGTCAAAGAATTATTATACCGTAAATTGTGGAGAGGCTGTCTTACAGGAAGCCAAGACCTGATACTGGGCTATTGTGTCATAATAGACGAAGAAGAAGAAGGTGATGATGATCATGATGATGACGATGATGATGATGATGATGAATAAGAAGACGACGATTGTCCGCCATCTTCTCAAGTGAGCCCAGATATGCAGTTTTATAAACACATTCTAATTTTCGGAATACTAGAAATTGGACAATGCCTAGAAATAGGGCAATCTTAGAAGTTACCGGTTTGCTGAAAAAAGGCGCCACGTAGCTAGGTGATCGGTGCCCGACGTTTCGAGGTACTGCAGATCTCTTAACCTGAAGTGGGGGACGCGGTGGTGCAGTTGTTTGAGGCCCTGAAATTCAAGTCGTAAGGTCGTGGGTTCTATTCTCGGTGGTGTAATTGGGATTTTTAATTTATTTAGTCCTTCCGACCGCACTATAGCGCTGAGGTCGGTTCAGCCTCTAACAAAACGATTACCAGAGATACCTCCTGGTGGTAAATGGGGCCGACGTGGATAATCTCCTTCCACAAGACAAAGAGAACTTCTTCAAAGGTCTGCTTTAAAAATACCATACACTACGTGGTCAGGTAGGTACTTCGAGTGTAAGTCAGTTATGCTTTGGGTTTATTTTCATTTCAGGTACTCAAACGGTCCACGACTGGACCGCAAACCAGACTGTGTAAGCAGAATCCAAATTCGTGTTCTTACGACAGGATGTAGGGGGAAAAATTGACTTCACTGAACAGAGTTCGTCATGGGAAATATAAATACAACAGGTCAGTCGATAACACAACACATTATTTATATAAAAATAGTATATTTTGTCAGGGCGACATTTTTTCGACCTTATAAGGTCATCCTCAGGCCTTCCAAAAAGACAGATCCAAGAGTTGTTTATGTTTCATTGCATTGTGGGATCCCAAATGCTTACAAGTTTTTGCTAGAGAAGGGTAAAACTTGTAAAACTTGTAAAGCACTGCTCGCACCCTACAACGCAGCGCCCCACAACCGCTACCAACCACATCCAGCAGAACCAGCACAGCACACCACACGCAGTAACACACGGTCTTTGTTCTCCTGAAGATGGGCATAATGATGCCCGAAACAGGTTGAGACAGAAGTTGATAATAAACATCTGATTGTTGCATCTTGTTGGTTTTCTCTCTCTCTCTCTCTCTCTCTCTTCACAATTTGCTCACGATGCACGGTCACAGAAACCTAAAGTTCGAAAGGTTAGGTTACTCATCACTCCGTCACCTGACGTGGCTGATATCACGAGAAATTTCTTCTGTATCCAGTCGCCGCGACATTTTCGGATTATACATCAAGCTATAGTCGCTTGTACTGTACGTGGCAGCTTAGCCGCTCTGTATGTTTCAGCAAACGCTAACATTTAGATGCGAAGTACATGCATGCTTGTATGGAAGACCTTACTGATAGAACTGAGCGAAATAAAATGTTTCAGAAATGGAATAACTCCATATGTTACCACTTCATACTATTCAAACATTAAACCTCAAAATTCAGTGAGCACCACATACTTCACCTGGCTGAACATACAAAAGATTGCATTTTTTCCTCAAAGAGCTGTTTGGGCCTATGATTATATTTTATGTTTCTCAGAATAAACAATGATCAGTCCCATCACAACCACTAAGGATACGCAGTGGCGCAGACGGTTAAGGTTCTAAAAGAAATTGTTGTTAGGGTATCTCCTGGGGGATAAAGGCGGCCGGCGCGTAGGGCCGCCAAACTTACCAACTTCATGTGTCGACTGTCCAGAAGTTCTGGGATCCTCAACCGCCTGGAGCCCTAACCGTCCGTCCAGGTCTGTACAGGGGGTATGTTAGCTTTTCCTTCATAAAAAGCGTTAACCGATTAATTTTTGCAAAAGCAAACGCGTGCTTGCTGGAAGGGGGAATGGAACTAACAAGAATGGAGCGTATGTATTTGTGTAATACAACTGTATTTGATGGTAGAGGTATATCTAGTATTCACTGCATAAGGTAGAACTACATGTTTCGGCGCTTGAAAATGGACATCTTCAGGTTGCACATGAAATACTTAGTAAGCAGTTATACGAGACTTATTATTATGGGCTGTATACGGCGGGGAGGTAGGAGGTGAGGAGGGCGCGAGATCTCGTATGTGTCGTGGAGGTTGGGAAGGTGTGGTTACATGGGGTTTCTGTTATTATATATATGTCTAAATTAATAATAGTTAGGTCTATAGTATGATATTGTGTGTGTTGCAGAAATTATATGTACAACATGAAGATGGCCAATGTCAAGCGCCGAAACGTGTAGTTGTACCTTATGTAGTAAATGCTAGATATACTTCTTACTTACTTACTTACTTACTCCATGGTGCAGAGTCCTTCTTGAGAAGCTAACTGGTTTACAGCTAGTCAAGAATTTCCCCACATTTCACGGAACCCGAAGGTTCATTACCGCACTCACAAGCGTCCGCCACCTGTCTCTATCCTGGGCCAGCCTAATCCAGTCCACATACCTACATCCCACCTCCTGGAGATCCATCCTAATATTAGCCATCCATCTACGCCTAGGTCTCCCCAGTGGTTTCCTTCCCTCCGGTTTCCCCACCAAGAACCTATACACCCCCCTCTCCTACCCCATACGCGCCACATGCCCAGCCCATCTCATTCTTCTCGATTTTATCACCCGCACAATATTGGGTGAGGAGTACAAATCATTTAGCTCCTCGTTATGCAATCTCCTCCATTCCCCCGCCACCTCGTCCCTCTTACGTCCAAATATTCTCCTCAACACCATGTTCTGAAACACCCTCAGCTTTCCTTCCTCCCGCGATGTCAAGACATGGCTGTACCATCAAATAAAGTTGTGTTAGGCAAGTACATACCCTCCACTCTTGTTAGTTTATTGAACACTACGGGGATGACGAACCGTATGGGGAATATAATTTTAAAATATAACTATGATTAGTTTCATTCTTGAAACCGTTGGAACTTATATACCGTTAACAACATTGAAATGTCACCGTAACTGAGCGAACTGTCGGAAATAAGATTAATTACAATAAGTTAATTAATTACAATAAGACACACGTGCTTTTTGAAGAAGGGCGCAGACAGGCTTGGAAACAGCCTGTGACCTCAGTTGCAATTCCCAGTCTCGGATTATGCTTCAAAGTGCAAAATTTGTGCGGATAAAACTGGGAAGTACAAAACTGTTGACACTGTTCGACACAACTAATTCTTTCTCCGTCCGATTTCGAAATTTATATGAGAACACTAAATCAAAACGCCTACTGTCATAAACCTGACGTAAAGGCAAACTGTTTTTAACCAGTCAAATACCCGTTAAAAGTGTAAAAAGAAAATCTTCGTTAACTCCCAATACGGTTTGAAAGAACGTTTGAACATTCTATACCACAAAACTCGCAGGACACTTTGCAATCAATACTGCCATTACTCTGCACGCGCCAGCATCCTTATGCAAAGGTTGAGACTGCAATACCTACTGGGGCGTAAGTACCTCTCCCAACGTGTTATTTATGCCATTTCTTGCATTCTGTTTGTTTATTAAAAATTATTAATATTCATGCATACTCACACGGCGTATCACATGCTGTAATGTCATAATGTAAAAGTAAAAGTAAAGCAATCCCATTATAGGTCTGGGCAGGCCCTGAGTGTTCTAGGAGTTTGAGGCCCCCAGAATTTCATGACAATCGGCACATGAAGGTGATAAGGTCAGTTCTACGCACCGCCACCTTTATGCTCCAGGAACTACTTCTGGCACTCAACTCTCGAGGTTGAGTCAATCCCAGGGCCATAGTGCGGCCGGAAGGATTACGTCAATGAAAAATTCCGGTGACACTCCAACCAATTGCGCCACTGAGTGCTCCCTTCTTGTAATGTAGCGTATCATGTGTAAGTATATAGACCTATATACTGTGCTACTGAAATACGTGTACAAGTAATAATAACTGCGATATAATATTTACTGTCTGAAGGAAGACATAGGTTATGGCGTTTGAGGAGTTTAACAATTACTGACAATTTAAACAATTCACTAAAAATTAATTTAATCCATAACAAAGCACAACATAAACTGAACAATTTATTATCGAGGTCGTGTAATCAACACACCGGGACCAAGCAACAAACAAAATGGTACAACAAAATGACACAATCTGCAGAGACGGAAATTTTGACGTACAGCAAGGCACTATCTTCTCCGCAGCCCCTTCCAAGGCAATTCCGCCACACAGTGCGATCTAGTACCTCATCTACAAACTCCAGCATACTTTCTTGTTCTCAAGGTCTTAAGAAAATTTTTTTTAAAAAATAATTATTTTAAGCACTCCCATCGAGCAGTTCTCAAAGGAAATCGTAGAATACCAACCAAACAAGCAAGACGATGGTTTTGACGTGCGCTGTGGACTCTGAGGTAGGGCCGAGAGAAGAGCGTGACACAGTCAGCCTTTAAATGTGCAAATTTGGGGCATGCGGTGGCGCAGTTGGTTGAGGCACTGCGCCACAAACCGGAAAGTCCTGGGTTCGATTCCCAATGGTGTCATTGCAATTTTTTTATTTCAAACTTTCGCCGTGTTCTGAATGTTGTATGCTTTCTTCTGGGTAGTTCCCCGGTGTCTGAATTTTATATGCCGACGTTTCGGAACACTCTGTTCAATCTTCATAAGCAGGTAGGTATGAAGTATACTTCATACCTACCTGCCTATGAAGATGGAAAAGACAGAGTTTTCCGAAACGTCGGCATATAAAATTCAGACGCCAGGGAATTACCCAGAAGAAAGCATACAACACTGCAATTTTTCATTGACATAATCCTTCCGGCCGCACTATGGGCCTGGGGTTGACTTAGCCTCTAGCAGAAATATTTTCTGGGGGTAAAGGCTGTCGGTGTGTAGGGCTGACAACCTTACCACCTTCACGTGCCGAATGTCTTGAAATCTCGGAGCATCAGCCTCCTGGAACCTTCAGGATCTGTCCAGGCCTGTAATGGGATTGTTTTACCTTCAATTTACCATAATCACAACAGTCTACAGTGTACATGTGTTAAAACAATGGAAGTCACTATTACAAGGTAACCTCAATTATTCTCTTTCACACGATCACGGTAGGCCACAATTTATACCCATTTCTCACACACTGTGAGCCATTCTTCCAATGAACTACAATAATATCACCTCACAATAAAACCAACTAGATGCACTAATTTCTCAGATTTAATTTTGGAATAAAACTCTACAGGTTTCGGACAGTTCCTCTGTCCATCATCAGGAGTTTTCCACTGTACACACAACAATGGTATATGTCATACAGCTTGCGAACAGTATCAGGACGGTTCCGTCCTGATACTGTTCGCAAGCCGTCAGCAAACCTGTATGACATATATCATTGTTGTGTGTACAGTGGAAAACTCCTGATGATGTACAGAGGAACTGTCCGAAACATGTAGAGTTTTATTCCAAAAATAAGTTTGAAAAATTAGTGCATCTAGTTGGTTTTATTATAAGAATTTATCACGATGCACGGTCACCTGAACTACCAAAACATCTGTCAAATGTGCCAGGCATCTCATAATTGTTTCAAATGATTCGTATTAATTTCTGTAAATAACTTTAACAACCTTCCATATTTGTTTCAGTGAACGACATAATTTATTTGTACAACTGACAGTAACGATATAAATAGTCCTATTGTTTTCAGCCACAATATAAACCCCAACACAGCCTGGCCGGGCACCAGAAGATTCACCCACCCCTCAGCACCAGGATACGCTTCGCATCATGGCCACCAGATTCTTCTTTCTCGGGTTTGTGGTTCTTCTAACAATACAGGTTGGTGTAACTGTCTACTGCTTAAAATTACTGCTGTAAACCTATCGGGTAAACTGACACAGTGTCCAAACGGGCGTCGTTTTTGAACACGACGACATTAACTCGCTAAGATATTGCTCGTTGGTACATGAACACAGTTGTAAGGTGTCTTCGTACATAGTTCCATCATTGATTATTTATTTCATTGTATTTCACGCTGTTAAGTCTATTTGTGTACCTATCATATGACGATATCAGTAGCTGGCAATATTTTGTTTGTGGCGCAACAGCCCCCAGTGGGCCATAGCCTCCTCATTCTTCACGTTTCTAGATCACACACAACGACGCACCAAGTCGGTAGCACTCCTCTGGACGAGTGATCAGCTCGTCGCAGGGACCTCTACCTGACAACACACAACACTCACAAGTGACAAACATCCATGTCCCGGCGGAATTCGAACCCACAATCTCAGCAGGCGAGCGGCCGCAGACCACGCCTTAGACCGTGCGGTCACTGAGACCGACTGGCTAGTAATATACAGAGTTAAAAGTTAGGTTTGGTTAGTCAAACACGCAGCGAAAAAACGTCGACTTCAGCGGCCGCTAGTCGAATTAAATTAGCACCTGTGCAATTTCCTGAAATTAATGAGGAAAACCACGGATTAGCAGGTCATGTGACTGATTTTAAGGTGACAACTTGAAGACAATAAAGGTCTTTTATCCCGAGACCACGATATTCGGCAGACTTGTCAAGAAAATCTGTTTCCCTATGTTCATGTACGGTATATATATATATATATATATATATATATATGTGTGTGTGTGTGTGTGTGTGTGTGTGTTTTTAAGTTGGAGTATATTACATTGTTGTTTGGATGTCGTAAACAAAATGGAGCTGAATCACTTTAAGATTAACAATTAAAAGCACCGTATACAGTTGACACGTCACGTGTGTTCTCATGTAACCTTATTTCCTATGATCACGAGGAAATATAGCAGCCTGAATGCAAGAGACAGGCCAAAAGCTGCTACCCTGAGGCCGCAGAAGAACCTCGTGCTGGGTCCAAATAACGGTTCTGCACATGTATACCTTTCCCTCTTTGCCTACTGCTGTATTCCCTCCATTTCCCTGTGACGAGCATCAACCAGCCCAAATCGCAATATTCGTGTGAAAAGAATGGCTAGATAATTGAAGCAGGATACAGTACGGTCTCGTTTTACGGCGGTTCGATTTGCGACGATTCACTTTTACGACCCTTGTCGAGTCGGACCGAGCACTCCCGACTTGTGGTGCATCACTGTCGCAATCCAAGCGTCCGTTCTGTACTTAGTGCGCTTCCAGCTCTTTTCCGGTGTGCATGTGTTTCTCCTTTTTTTCTATTTTAGTGCAGTTCTTTTAAGTTCACTGTGATTTTTCCACCCATGACCTCTATCAAAAAGACAGAAAAGAAGAAAAAATCAAAACAGTTGACGTTACATTATTGTTTTATGTCTTCTGAACCACGGCCTGGGCCTTTCCAACAAAATAAAAAGTGATTTGATATTTTTTCAATTATCTGTGTAATTTTCTATATAGTTAATTCATTAAACTAAAATTGTATATTATAATGTAAAGAAATGTTGTAAATTATAAAATTATTCGACTAATTTGTGTGGCCCATGAACCAAACTCAATCCAAACCATTTAAATAGTACTCGTTTTAAGACGAGTCGATTTACAACCAAATATTCGAGAAGTAACCCCATGTTAAAACGAGGTCCTAATGTATAATGCCGAACACTGGACGGGGAAACACGGCAGTTCGAGACAAATCTTAAAGGCGTCGATTCTTCGGAGTTCTTCCTGTGGCCTTACTTTAGTTTCGAATTCTACAATTATTGCAGGCTCAAAGTTGGTTTTCTTGATATTACACACCATGCCAAGTTACTGCACTTGCTGAATGTTTGGCAACCCCAGCTAGCTAGATATATAGATATGTAGGTATGTAGGTAGGTAGGTACGTATGTATGTATGTATGTACGCATGTATGCATGTATATATGCATGTATGTATGCATGTATGCATGCATGCATGCATGTATGTATGTATGCATGTATGTATGTATGTATGTATGTAGGTAGGTAGGTAGGTGTAGGTAGGTAGGTGGACAAGACAAGACAAGACAAGACAAGACAAGACAAGACAAGACAAGACAAGACAGGACAAGACAAGACAAGACAAGACAGGACAGGACAGGACAGTACAGGACAGGACAGGACAGTACAGGACAGGACAGGACAGGACAGTACAGGACAGGACAGGACAGTACAGTACAGGACAGGACAGGACAGGACAGGACAGACAGAGAGATAGATAGATAGATAGATTTGCATTGGGTTCGAGCTCTTACGGTCCCGATGCACCTAGACCTTATGGCCCTTTGTGCCCCATAATCTAACATCAGCTCAAGAGAGCCCTTTCCTTTACCAAAGTTGCAGATGGCCCGCAGACTTAAAATCTTAATATCCTCTGGGTCCAAGAAAGGAACCCGCATATACTAACCTTTTTTTTCTCAAAAAGTCCCGGCAAGCGAATCCCCCCTCCCCCATATTCCCCAATGGGGCCCCTAGGGAGAGAGATAACCGCTTACAGGGCATTTTTACATCTCTCTTACTATATCTCTTATTGTCTTTTTCTCAGGGTCTCCAGTAAGGGAGCCCCCTCCATGTACCCTAACAGGGTCCCCACGGACAGGGATACTCCGTCACCAGAGCCAATGGCCAAGCGAGGGGATTCTATTCATTCATTCATGTATGTCTGCCGGAGTCCCCAAAACGAGCCCTCCTACACACATACAGGAAAAATATGTCACCGTCCACGGAGCCCAACGCAGACGGAAGGCCTACATGCAATGGGGTGCGGTCTGGTTCCCCAAGGGGATCGTTAATGACACTGCTATCTCTACTCCAGTGCCATGCGGCCTTCGGCACGATACCTTCCACCTTGGCCTGGGTAGACCAGAGCACTGTTAGCCAGCGTGTGTCATAGCAACCTCCATCAGGGTATACCCTCCACAATTGTTACCGCCTCCCGCGTGACCCAGGGTAGAGTAGAATACGAATCTACGATACCCCGTGGTACGGACGAGGGGTTGGATTTATGGGAGGCTGGGCCACGCTAAACATGTTATTTATTATGCGACAACCATTCCCAGTGACCGCGCGGCCTAACGCGTGGGTCTGCGGCCACTCGCATACTGTGATTGCGGGTTCGAATCCCACCGACGGCATTGATATCTGTCTGTTGTGAGTGCTGTGTGTTGTCAGGTAGAGGTCTCTGCATCGGGATGATCACTCGTCCAGAGGAGTCCTGTCGAGTATAGTGTGTCTGAGTGTGGTCGTGAAGACTCGATAATAAGGAGACCCTGGCCCACTGGGGGCTGTGGCACAATGGTAAAAAAAATTCTTGTATAAATAGGATCTCGTGGCACATTTTGGTGTAAATGAAGCCAATTTTATCACTGTCAAATCATGTAATTTTTGTCGTACAGAATACTGTTTGGGGGGCAGCGTCGGTTGGGATTTGGCGTTATCAGTTGCACACAAACTGTTCTCAAATCCTCCATCCTAATGTGTGATCCTGAGATATAAATGGAATGCAAACTTTACGTTTGATTGCAGGGTTTGAATGCGTCCAGCTTGAGTAAGCGCGACTTTTGGAGCGATATAGCCTCACAAGTTGTAAGTATGGTAAGCAATGCAACAAGCCTGGTAGATCAAGATGTCCAAGCTGCTGAGCAACAGGCTAATGCTACAATTCAGGCACTCATAAACAATGCTACGGAAGCTATAAACAACGGTACAGCGGCTGTAAATGCCGCTATAGATCAGATCACAAACCAAATACAGGAGATAGCTGACACAGTGGATGAAGTGGTAGCAAACGCGAAGAAAGAACTTGACGTACTGGAGGACATGGTCGAAGATAAAATAGAAAACTTCACAAATGTGCTGACGAAATACGGGGAAGGTGCCTTGGGCTGCGTCAACAACAACAGCGACACAATCAATTCAGTGATTGGGACATCCGGTAAATTTTAAGGTCTAATGTCCAGTTCCCCAGCACAGAGATAGAAATAGATTCAGCATCTCTAAGTCTATTTGTCTGGACTTCGTCCGTTGTACAATGTCTTACACGTAGACACTATAGCGACTCCTTAAGGGCTGGACGGTCCGGGGATAGAATCCCTGTGTGGGCGAGATTTTCCCGCCTAACCAGACCGGTCCTGCGGCCCACCCAGCCTCAAACAAAATGTGTGTCGGTTTATTCCCGAGGGTACAGCGGCCGGAGTGTGGCGTTAACCACCCGCCACCATGTAGCGCCGAGGATAAAGAAAGAGTAGAGCTATACCTCTACTCTACCTCTGTGTCTTCATAGAAGGTTGTTTTTACGTTTTGTTGAACATACATCCTAATAAAATGATAGTCTTTTTAACCAACGTGATGCAGAAATTCGTTATTTTCATACATTTATTACATTCCTCTACATGTTTCGAGCACTATTGTGCTCATCTTCAGGAGGATAATTGTAGTAGTACAGCATCTGGTATCGTCACTCTGGAAACAAGTGAGTGGTGACCACTCATTTGATTCCAGAGTGACGATACCACAGGCTGTGTTAATACAATTGTCCTCCTGAAGATGAGCACAATAATGCTCGAAACATGTAGAGGAATGTAATAAATGTATTAAAAAAAAAATTTGTGCATCAAGTTGGTAAAAGAAACACTATCCTTATAGGGTAATATTTACAGTTACTTTATGCATTTAACAGTTTATTGTACAAAAGCAACATTCTTTCTGAAGAGGGGTATATTTTCGTATTGAGACTGACGGTCTAATACAAATTTCTTACTCTATTTGTTTCCTCAGTACAGACCACCTCATACCTTCGATTCGCTCCACCCACCGGGCCAAAAAGTGACGTCGCTTAATAAACTTTACACCTGAAAAAGAAACAGAACATAACATGAGAAACAGAACATAACATGAGAAACACATCATTTCTAAGTGTGAAGAGAGAGAAACCCAACAAGATGCAACAATCAGATGTTTATTATCAACACTGTCTCAACATGTTTCGGGCATCATTATGGCCATCTTCAGGAGAAAAAAGACCGTGTGTTACTGCATATGGTGTACTGCGCTGGTTCTGCTGGATGTGGTTGGTAGCGGTTGTGGGGCGCTGCGTTGTAGGATGCGAGCAGTGCTCGCACCTTACAACGCAGCGCAGGACACCACATGCAGTAACACACGGTCTTTGTTCTCCTGAAGATGGGCATAATGATGCCCGAAACATGTTGAGAGAGTGTTGATAATAAACATCTGATTGTTGCATCTTGTTGGTTTTCTCTGTCTTCACACTTTGCTCACGATGCACGGTCACAGGAACCTAAAACATCAATTCTAATATACGAACGAAAGTTACAGAAACATTTTAAAAACATAGCAATAACTCAATTTAAACTACATATATCAGTCACTTTAAAACGCTGTGTGTGTCAGTACATACAAACAAACATAAGGCAAAGTGTTTCGGCAGGTCTACCTTCACCGGACGTGCCTTCGCATTATGAAGCTAGTTTGTGTTCGTATTAATATTATTTGTGCAATTAAAGATGAATGTAATGGATCCCTTGAAACCGAAAATTAATTAAGAATTTAAAACAAAATTTTCAAAATTTTTAGGGGCACCGTGTTACGTTTGATGTTACCAAAAAAAATATTTTCAATTAGAAATTCTATCATAAGAGGTACTATATGACGCAAATATTTTATTCTTACAGTTCACTAAAATTGCGTTAAACTTTGCGCAATACGATAGCCAAATATTTTAATTCCATTTCATGTAAGGCATAAAAACTTGTACCCTATAAGTAGGCATTCTATAAATATGCTGTTCATGATTTTGCTTTAGTTTTTACATGAATTCTCGAGAAACATGTCTTTAGAATACAACTGTGATGTTTATATATTTTCTTCCAGAAATTCTCAACTCCCTTTCTCCCCTAGCTGTAGGCTTCGGCTTCTCTACCTTCAATTAAGAATTTGTTGTTAACAGAACGGTTCCTCGATTTTGTTTCCTCTTTCCTTTGTGGACCCCCCAAAAAAGACAGTAAATCGTTAGCAATAACAGAACAAGAGGGAAGTGAGATTGCTAAGGTGTGTCACGTCTTTGTACAGGAAGCAGCGTGATTCAGTGCACCAGCGCTGTGGTGCAGAGTGCCACACCCATAGTTTTAAACGTCACTCAGATAGTGACAGCGATGACAGATCTGAACAATAAGGTGACGAGTATTACTACTTTTTGCGCACCGCTTGGAACGACCTTAGTGTTAGCGGTGCCGTGTGTCATATTGGTAACAACATTAGTTATCGGCAATGTTGTCAACGACATCAACGTCATCACGCAAGATGTTAACAACATCATAGCAGAGGCACCTGGACTCATACAGGAGATCCAGTCGTGCTCAGCCGTGGTGCAGAATGCGACAACAAACGTGTACAGTCTTCTTGACGAAATACAGACCTGCGTCAATAACTTCGTATCGTCAACTCCTTGAAGCTCTGCTACAGAGCTGGAGCAACATAATATATATTACATGTAAAATCTTTGCAAGTGTGAAAGAAAATAAATAATATTATTCATTTAGATATATTATAAATTACAATACGTCCGGTTTTTCGTGTTCTGACAGCCAACGGCAATTCATTTTTCTTCCCGAAACCCTGTAACTGTTACCTCATCATCAGCACGCAATTTCTCTTGCTACAGTTCCACAGACTCTTTCATACAGAGTTCTCCATGCAGAGCGATCTAGTGCTTCCTTTTTCAAATTCCAGTAAATATTCTCTTTCTTAACCCTATCAAGTAGGTGTTTATGTCTCCTTCCTCGTATTCTCTTTCCTTCTATCCTCCGTTCCATCTCTTCTTCAATGACGTGTTTTAGAAGAAAGTTCTTATAAAAGATGTGACCAATAATGTTAGCGTTCCTTCGTTTTACTGCAGGTAGGATGTTCCTTTCTTCCTTGACTCTATATAACACTTCTCCATCTCTCCCACGATCCGCCCAACTAATCTTCTCCATCCTTCTCCAAAAACACACTGCCTATTACAACAGCTACTAGACACTCCGAAACGTCCAGACAGGCTTTGGGTCCCGCCCAGTGGGTGCCAGAGCCTCACTCCCTGGGAGTAAAGGAGGCGGTACTTGGCGACCTTTCATCTGCACTAGTGGCAAGGCCAAGAAAGATTCCAGATATAATTCTACTCCCATTGTAGGCTTTCATGGCATGGACAGGTCAACTTCATATTTACTACTACTATACTATCACCACCACCACCACCACCACCACCACCACCACCACCACCACCACCACCAAAAACACCAACACCACCCCCACCACCACCATCACCATCACCACCACCACCACCACCACCACCACCACCACCACCACCACCAACAC
>Ga0123352_10006990_pt1 | contig 17362 bp, 10 predicted proteins | sample TergutLab28metaG_FD_89700 | JGI IMG/M metagenome (GOLD analysis project Ga0123352, IMG submission 89700) | Labiotermes labralis P1 segment gut microbial communities from Petit-Saut dam, French Guiana - Lab288 P1 | ecosystem: Host-associated > Arthropoda: Insects > Digestive system > Gut ... | reverse complement strand
GGGTGGAAGCTGGGGTATGGAACTTCCGTGGAGCCCTGCACACCGCGTCGAGGTACTAGGGTTCGACGGGATGGGGTTAGTGGGGGGCCGAGGGGCGGGACAGAAAAAAAGGAGGGAAATTTTTTCCCCCCCCCCCCCTTACAAGTAGTACAACATCAGGCGTTACATGAAGACGCTTCTACCGAACTAGAGATGCAAGGAATTTTGAAGATCGTGGCAGGCGAGGCAGAGGTAGGTTTGAAGACAGCAGAACGCACCATCTTCCACTACTACTACTTTCACAACCGACCAGTCCAAAGCTCCCAAAAAAAGTTTAGAGGTTAGGGCGTCTCGGACTCGAAACAGAAGCAGGACTGGGATCCGAGTCGCGTTAACGCATGACTCGTGGCAACGTACAAAATAGCGACTCTCAAGGTGAATGGCATATCATCATCTACGCGAATACGAATGCTATCTGACTTCGTCTACAAACATGAGATCGACATCATCTTACTCCAAGAAGTCATCCATGTCGATTTTGACTAGATACGAGGATTGCAACGAGTTCGGGGTCTATGGAATATGAATAGGAAACTACTGGAAGATGCAATAGTCAGAATCCGTTTTCAGCAGGAGTGGACAAGGTGGTGAGAGAAATACGTCAAAAGGAACATCCGCGTTCTTTTCATTCAAGAAGGGACTGTGAGAAATCTCGAAGATATGATAAAAGAAAATTTATATTGCGCTTATATGTAGGATATTTTAAGGACCCTAGACATTCTAGCAAGAAAACACCCATTACAAACCATCTCAAAGCTAAGATAGTTCGACTACATAAAAGCGTGTTCAATGAGTTATCTTAGATATAAAAGAGGCTACTTTCTTCCAGGAAGAAAACCCGTCTTTCCACCTACTACATATGCCGAAACGGCCGGAGTCGCTGATGGTTACCAGCATTATGGACAAGGACTGTGTAACACTGACGGCGACAAGGGACCTTCTACACACCTTTTTTGATTTCGTGTGACGCAAATATGTTACTATTTCTTCGAATGATGCAAGTGTTACTCAGATGGAGGAAGCTGTGCATACGTGTTTGCCATTCTGATGGAGATACAGTCTAGGAGCTCCCATTATTGTAGAGGACCTATAAGCTGCGTTGAGTTAAGCGACCTGTAACAAAACTCTGGGAAGAGATGGTATCTGCCTGGAATTTTATAAAGGTTTCTGGGACAGTATCAAGGATGACATGTTGGTGCTGTACAACTAGATGTACTTGTATGTTCGGATCATGGCAAAAGAGAAAAATGGCATTGTGTTTGCCTACTACAGAAGGACACTCCCACTACACCCGTAGAGTATAGACCAATTACACTGTTGAACACAGACTACAGTATTCTAGGCCGACTTGTAGCGAATGTACTAGGGCCTACACTATTTGACCTGCTACACCCGGACCAATAATGTGGAATGCCAGCAAACACGATATTCGACGCTGTGGCGACGTTATGGGGTGCTGTAGTATAGGCGGAGTTGACACAGTTAGGGGATCTAACATAGACAAGGTCTACGGGGAAGGTCAAAGTCCTGGCAAAATATGCGTACGGTCAGGACGTATATCCAAAATATCGTATGCAGTTTGTGCATGTCTATTTACTCTCCAAATTATGGTTCTGAACACAGATTTTCCCGACACCGAAGGAGAACAAGCGGCAACTCTTAACAACAATTATTTAATTACACACACCAACACATGTACATATATATATATATTATTTAAGAAGTCTAATTTTTACAATAAAACATTTAAACGCTCCTACATGTTTCGAACACACGATCATCCTCAGGGAATATATATTGTTCCTTGCAAAAGTTATAATTTAAAACATTCAGTGAATTACTTCATTACGTTAACTCGGTGCTGTGTGAGTCGTACAGCGTACGACTCACACACAAAAACACGACATGCTGCCACAGCACCAAGTTAACGCAACGAAGTAATTCACTGAATGTTTTAAATTATAACTTTAGCAAGGAACAATATATGCTCCCTGAGGATGATCTTATGATCGAAACGTGTAGGAGCGTTTGAAATGTTTTAATGCAAAAAATTAGACTTCTTAAATAACATATATACGAGTATATGTGCATGTGTTGGTGTGTGTAATTAAATAAACTAGAAAATGCACGGTGAAAAGATAAAAATAAAAAAATCTTAACATTATCTTGGTATCTACGGAATGGTGCGAATTTTAGCGTGCCTCATTCAACCTTACAGCGTCGGAAGGAGGAGCGATTGATGGACTTGATAAATGTCGTAGCCAAATGTCGTGACCTTTCTCTTATTAAATTTCGGACCTAAGAGGACAGGAGCGGGTCACTGACTTTTGAATGGTTCAGGGCGTGGACTTCCTTGTCTCCTATTGTGAAATCCAGCACATAATCGGAATTCCTTGGACTTTGGAGTACTTACATCTCTATTTTCGCGAATGGGAGTAAACGGAACCCCCAAAACAGGCTGAAATATGGTGGAATTTTAAACGACAAATTTATGATACTTTACGGACAATATAGGCAGTAGCAATGAAACCAAGGAAGAAGCACATTATGCAGTTTCAGCCAGCTATGGAATGGGCTCCAGTGTGGCAAAATCTTCTTAACACAATACTGTTTGATGGAGTCAGGTCAACATGGTATATCGTGATTCATGACACTCTATCCATCAATGTGTGATTGCATAGAATCCGATTATCGGACACGGAGAACTGTAGCAATATTGGAAGCAGGACACTATATGGGCCGTCTCACCGAATGCAGGGAGAGAGAGGAGATTTGGAACTGGACACGCCTGAGGATAGCTGTGATAGCATATCAAAGACACGGCTACGTGAGGAGAATCATAGTGAATATTCAATACGAACATTCGAAAAAGAATATCTGAAATGATATTAAAATATTTTTAGCAAATTTTACGTTTTGTGAAATTGATATTATTGTTTATTCAAAAGCGTTGTTTTGTTTAGAGAAAATAAAAACGGATTCGATGAAAAAAACATATTTTAATTATTTTTACTTACAACTGAATATAGTGAGAAACAGAAATTTTAATGCACTTTTCAATTAACCATCCCGTTAACATTAGCTCACTTTTTAAATGATATTGTTTGCAATAAAAGCGTTTCCTCCACCTCATGAGCATTGCATGGAGACGTGCAATACTATTCCATTAAAGAATTTCTCAGTTCGATTATAAACTTCAGAGAAAGCACAAACGTGCATAATATTTGCTGGACACCAGGACTAGAAAAAATGGATCGATTTCTGTAAACAGATCTCTCGCTTTAAATTCTTCCGTCAAAAGCTCTTCGTCAAATCTTTCTGATGTCTGGCATTTCTAATGACAGTTTTTCAGGTTCTTAAAAATAAATGTATTTTCTATATTAGTAATCGTCTAACGAGATGCAACACAAAGCAATCTATCTATTATTATGCAAGTTCACTCTACATGTTTCGAGTGTCAACCACACACAACATCAGGAGTACACAAAACTGTAACTACAGTCTAGTTACAGTTACGTGTAGAGTAAACTTGCAGAATAATAAATAGACTGCTTTGTGTTTCATCTCGTTAGAAAATTATTAATATAGATCAGCGATGCACGGAACCATAAACATAAAATATACTATCCTTTGGGGAGTGGTTATTGGAACATGACAGGGACCCACAAACACGATATTGTAATAACGAACATGACCGACAGGAAGGAAGGGCGTACATGAAATCTATCTCCTTGGCGAGACTCAAATTCACGACTGTAAGTGACATATTAACTTCTCAGCCTGTGATCTATACCTTACAGTACACTTGAATTTAAACACTGCGTCTTTGGTGGAAGTGTCGTGCGATCTATTCTCCTGTTTTTTTTTTAAAAACTCCCTTGTTTTAGAACAATCCAATCCACCTCACACGTGAAGCATATAGAACAGTTCGTTAAGGAGTGCGACGTCGTCTTGGAATAATATTTATCTTGTGTCTCGTCTTCACTGTTAGAGATGCCTCTCAGTGTGATTGTGTGAGGTTATTCCTTAGCTTCTACAGAATAAAGTCCCATGGCGCTGCTTGAGCAGCTAGCATAATAATGCACTGGGTTACAGGCGCCGGATCAATGACGGACATTTACATGAGGACAGAAAAGGACGTAAAATTTCTATGTTCTGCATTGACTAACAAATATCTACTGATGTTGGCATAATATGAACTTTCCATTGTCATGCTATATATTGGTGAGTGTATCTTCGTAAGTGAACACAAAACTTTATGTAAAGAACAAATGTACTTATGTGTGTGAAGTTATTAGAGCAAACATTCCTAGGTGATTCCTACAGGTGTGTGTAACAGAGAATGTATAGTTTATTCTTAGAAGGACCTGAAGATGATTCTATAAGGATCGAAACATGTTGTCCTAATAAATAATAAACAAAGTTTTGTTGTATTTGACTGACATATTGTATATTTATATAGAGAATGTATAACCCTGTAGTTTGAGAGTAGGAGCTTGTAGTGTGAAAGGCAAATAATTTTAATAAATTTTGTCTCTGAAAATACTGACTCCCAACACATTCCATAATATATGCCTTCGGCATTATGAGTCAATTGATGTCTGCGACCTTTCCCATTTAGGTTTTATTAGAATGATCTTCATTGATGGCAATAGTAAAGAGTATCCGTTTCAAACAACAGAGTTACGTGGGAAGATCTGAGGTGAAAACATATTTAAACACTTTTATGCTGTCATTCTGTAAATGAATATCGCCAATCAGGAACTTTGTTCCGTCACCACAAACCTCGCACCAGCCACGACTTTTGAAAACCTTTGCTTAATTTGGCTTTGCAACAAATATTCCGCTTTCCACTTTCTTTCACTTACCACTGTGTTATTTCCCAGAAGGCCCTACGTACACAAATGATCTACTCGTATTTTCAACATGTATTGAGTGTTCTGCAATATTTGTAAAGTCGGTCCGTATTATGCGTTTTGAACACAGGCTGTTCAGATATTCAATATACGAAAATGATGCCCATTATTGAAACTTGATGTTACATACATAAGTCTGTCAGCTATGTCGAGGAAAATCGTTTTTTTCTTCCAGGAATCGTGGAGTTTCTTCAGAGAAGCAATTTACCCCCACAATTACAAAATTGCTTATGTTGCTTTCTTCATAGATCTTACAGCTAAACTAAATCACTTGAATAGTGAGCTCAATGGCGAAACCAAACCATCATAGAAATGATTGGCACCGTTGAATATTTCAAATGGAAATGCAAGTTATTGAGAGATTTTTCAATAAAAAAAGATCTATTGTCAATAAACTTGGAACGTAACGCCGTCTGAAATATATTTTTATTCTGAATCGAATGCCATTAAAAGTTGAATGTTTATTTCAGTTCTGTTTATTGAAGTGAAACAGAGTTTTCAAAACCTTTAAAGTCGAAATATGCAGATCATCATTGACTGATAAACACTGAAATGACTGAATTACAGTTGCTATTACCAAATATACGTCACTGTAAAAAGCTACTCGAAAAGCTGCAGTGTCAAATATTGCAATAAATTCCGAATCTTTTTCAGATGGATTATTTTTCTTGATATAACATTACATATAGTCACCCTGCATTTGTTTAATAATACAAAAGGATCTACACATCTATTCAATGCCTATCCTACCTGTTAATCTAAATTTGCTTTTTTCTGATTATTATTTTATAGGTACCTTTTAAAATTTGTAATCATACAAAAATATTCACTTGTGGTTGACTTATCCTGTTTTTTTTCAGGCATTACCATATGAAAATGTGTATAATATTTTAAAAACTTAGGTTCTGTTTATTTACGAGATGTTTATTACGTTGATAATTCGTTTTATGAAAATGTGCTGAAGAGAGCGATATCCTATCCGAGGTTGTAAATCCACTCTTTTCAGTTATTCTCATCATCATCAGTATATCCCTTATTGTACTTAATTTGTAATCAAATGAAAAGGTAAAATTGTACATAAACGTAAATTTATTCCTTTTAATTTCTGCTTGTTGAATTCCATATTGCACACATGCCAAAAAAACTTTCCCGAAGTTTCCCTTACCACAGAAAAGCAGGCCTGGTCTAAAGTGAAGTATAGCAGACACCTGGAACTCGTACAAAGAAAAACTGGTGATTTTATTACAAGTAACAATGTGATTTGCATGATAACAATGCTATAGACTGGCGGAATAGTACCAAATACTCATATAAGAGGATTAAAACCTGGTATCCGAAATGAATTTAAATTACACCTATCAACCCAAATATCCTTAATGTAGAACAAGGAATAATTTCTTTGTATTTTAAAATTAGTATGCGGGTTTAATATTTCATTATCTGATATAATACCAGACATCTAGTTTCTCTATAATATATCTTATATTCAGGAGCGGAATAGGACACTCATTGCCGAATAAGCGAATAAATTTTGGACACACATAAAAGTGCATTCGATTTTATTTGTGTGTGTGTGTATGTGTGTGTGCGTGCGTGCATACGGACGTGAGTGTGTGCTCGCGCGCGCTGATGTGCCTGTTTGCTAATAGCGGAGTGTTTTGTAATGACAGTTACTTCCTTCTAGACACCCTGGGATGCACTCATTTTCTTAGCCATACAGTGGCAGACCACATTGCCTCGCCAAATGCTGCAGAGTATTGTACAATTGCGTGTGTTGTCTGTAATACTGCTGCACCAGAAACACATGACAAAAGCCGGGGTGGCAATCTCCATGACGGAAATAATTCAATTCAGTGAAATTCAATTCTTGTATACGATATTTTACAATTTCTCTGGCAGTTATAGAACCTGAACGAATAAAACCAGCACTAGCGTGCACTTACAATCCAATTGCGTACACAAACAAATGAAACACATAACAAAAAATAACAAAAACTCAAAAATAACAGAGTGAAGTACATATGCGGAGCGAAGTGTACCCTCGCGTGCCGCGTCCTCATAGGCCGCGAAGAGAGGAGTGGACTCGCAATGCGCGTTGCTCTCTTCATTCGCTTTAAAACCTGAATGTTTTTAAGGATATATTCTTAATCTCTGCATCATTTTGTAGTTACTGGAATGGCTTTCATATGTAGGTAAAAATGTTTGTCCTGACACCAGTTTTTCAATTATTATGCAACATTAATTTTGTTAAGTGTTTTTTTGAACTCCACGAGTTTCCATTCTAGATAGAAAATGGCTGTGCTGTGATATCATGGAGGAAACACGTAACACTAGTACAGAGATCATTGATGCAGGGATCGGTTTATTTTCCGTGTTCAGACTCGAATACATACATACATAACTAACAGGTTTCTCCATCCTGCTATACCACTGGCTAAACTCTATACAATGTCTTTTTCGTTTAGACAGCTAATTTACTGAAATGTGTAGGCATTTGTAATAGGATTAACACAAATAGGCAATAATAGCAGATAGAGAAATTGTTTTCTTCTCACTTTAGAAGCCTAACTTCAAACATTGGCCGAATTTGTTGTTTTCTTGTCTCAAAATGCAAAGGAAAGTCGTAAAATCTGGTCCATTAGTTTCGTATTGTAAGAACAGGAGTAAAAACCTTACCAGAATTTTCTGGCCCATTTCTAAGACAAAAATATATTTTTACTCCAGAAAAAAATGCGGGAATAGAAGAACAGTAAGATTGTGTAAAGATAAGGTGTAATGTATAAGGATATAAACTGAGTGATCACATTCATATGCATGCAAATATTTTAAAAAATAAGTTTTTTGGACAAGCACCAGCTTATACATTTTTTCTAAACAGTTAACTTTCATAAAGTTAAATATCCTGGATAAGCTAGAAAAATGAGAAGCACTTGGTATTTAAATTTTTCCGCTAAAACATAGATATAAGAGTTTGTAAGGTGCTGGGTTACAATGCGTTATTTGTGCTTGCTGATTATAATGTATTGAAAATACAACGTGTTCATGGGTGGAGTTCACAAGAAGGATCAACTGTTACAAATGTACCTAGTGAAGAGAGAAAAATTATTAAATAATGTAAGAAGTTTTTCAGAAGGCTACTGAACGCCCTGTTCTGAATTCTCTAGTTGTTTGTAGGCAAAATGTAGGACGAACTGTTGATCACATAAAGTTTACGATAGACTACTTTAAGGCCTTGTCGGTGAAATGTTTAGTGAAGCGTCGACCGACAGGTCATCACGATTTTGACATCGTCATCGGCTAACGGAAAGCCTCCCACGGAAATGAAATGTAAACTAACAAGACGGTTTGTTGTCTGTAAGAAGTATAAAAGAAGAGAGACTGTATCATATTTTCAAGACTGTGATGTTGGTCTGTTGAGTCGATGAGGGTTTCGAGGTTTACTATACAAGAAAAATAAAAGAAAATAAGTTGCATGTATTTTATGTACGGTACTGCTTCAAGCTACTTGAACATAGAATAAAAAGTGCGAAACTTCTTTGAGATAAAATGCAGTAATTTTCCAAGTGGTCTGAGTGGAAATTAAACACCCTTCAATACTGCTGCCGTTTCATGCAACGGACGGGATTGTAATGCTGCCCACTTGGTAGGGTCAAGTGCTTTCTCAACAGCCTAGTAGAATTCCGGAAATACTAGATAATAGTGGGCAAAAGTGACCAAATACGACCAGTTAAATAGGATATATATTTTGAATAATAATTAGATTTCTAAATATATCGTGTCTGCACACCATTTCGCAGAAGGTACGCATAAACAGGAATAATGGATGTAGCAGAAAACATAGAGTAATATCTACAAATATGAGGTATAATTAGGGGGCCTTTGACATTTAAATGGGACGGAACATAAATCAGGCTTTTATCAGCGTTCATAAACATAGTGAATCAAGGTGATTCCTCCTGTGATATACGATATAAAGTATAATTTTAACAGAACTTGCTATGGCGAAAGAGGTTATAACATAGGGCATAACTTCCCCTGGATACATTTCTTGATTCTTGCGTCAGTAGAATGAAATAATTCCAGAAAATTACAGCCTACTCAAGTTAAGTCTTAGGTGGAATATATCAAAAATAGAAAAAATAAAATGCTAGGCTAAGAAAATGTTATATTTTCGGCCAAGACGCTGTAGCATATGGGATTGAAATAATGTGTGATGTACACGTATGCGATAATAGAAGGTAGTACTCATACCTCTTCCGTGGAATATTTCAATGATTTTTTCTTAGCGAATATGACAAATCTGGTTGGCATGAAGAGGGCTTATTTGTAGAATTTGTCCTATTGTGTTACATCATATTAAAATTCATAAACGTTTAACCGTCAGACACAAAAAACTCTATTATTCCCAGCACCACATTCTATTGTTTCGGTCATAATGTTATGTGTGTTCTGTTCTGTGTATTCTGATTCGTTGTTTTGTTTCGTATGTGTATTGTCTGTGTACAAATGTGTGCTGTACTACTGCCACCGGATGTCAACCCAATTGCATTTAACAAATATATAAATATCAATATCAATATCAATATCAACAATCATCTGCTCAGGCACAATGAACACATGATATTTAAACCTCAAAATAAGCTGCATATACACTGAATTTGTGAGATCTCACAAACTGTACAAGTTACATTAAATTCTTATGTGACAATTGCAATGTAGGTAATCATATACTCCGCTTGTGTTTTTTCGTCTTCTTGTTTGTTTAAAAGCTGTTAAAATTTGTTAAAAGCCTTGTTATGATTCGAGTATTGTTTCATCAGATATATTCGTGGCAATTGTCGATGCTTTTAACAGTAAACGGTTTATTATGCGTCCTTTGTTGGGTTCGATACCCACTTCTTAGGGTTCTGAGTTTGTAAGTGAAGTTTATCTGCTCTATTTACATTAGGGTTTCTTGGTTAATGGTGTTATTTTAAAATCAGTTTACGGTTACCCTTGTGTTTCTGTTTGGCGTTGTACGTGTATCTGGCAGCTACCCAACTGTAATAGAAATAAATGTTGATAGCCCTAAAATCTTGGAAGAACATTAAAGAGAATTTAAAAACCACAGCTAAAGAGAGTCTAGGACTGCACGAATTGAAGTAGCATGAATCATGATTTGATGAAGAATGTTTAGGTTTTTTAGATCAAAGGAGGCAGGCTAAAATGCAGTGGGTTCAATATCCAAACCAAAGCAATGTAGATAATCTAAACAATGTAAGATGTGAAACTAACAGACATTGCAGGAGAAAAAGAAGGAATATCTGAAGGCTAAAATGGAGGAACTTGAAACTAACAATAAGATGAAAAATATTAGAGACTTTCGTAGGGGCATCAGTGACTTTAAAAAGGGTTACCAGCTTGGAACTACAATAGTGAAGGATGAAAAGGGTGATATGTTTGCAGACTCCAACAGTGTTTCGGCTAGGTGGAGGAAATATTTCTTCCAGCTATTGAATGTACATGGGGTTAATGTAATTAGGCAGACAAAATACACACAACAGAACCACTAGTGCCTGAGCCAAGTGCCTTTGGGGTTGAGTTGGCTATTGAAAAGCTAAAAAGCCACAACTCATCAGGTATTGATCAAATACCAGCCGAATTGATTAAGGCAGATGATAGAAAAATTCGCTCTGAGATCCATAAACGTATTATTTGTATTTGGAATAAGGAGGAATTGCCTGAGGAGTGGAAGGAGTCGATCATTGCACCTGTCTATAAGAAGGGCGATAAAACAGACTGTAGTAATTACAGGGGCATATCACTTTTGTCAACTACGTACAAAATTTTATCTAACATTCTGCTGTCTACATTAATTCCTTGTACAGAGTGGGGATCATCAATGTGGATTTCGACGCAACAAGTCAACTAATTATCGTATATTCTGCATTGTTCAAGTACGTGAGAAAATGGGAATACAACGAAGCAGTGCATCAGCTCTTTATATGCTTCGAGAAAGTTATGATTCAAATAGGAGAGAGGTCTTCTATAATATTCTGATTGATTTTGGTATCCCCATGAATCTGATAAGGTTAATAAAAATGTGTCTGAGAGAAACAATTAGTAGAGTCCTGGTAGGCAACAATTTGTCTGACATGTTTCCTATTAAGAAAGGTTTGAAACAAGATGCCCTATGACCATTGCTATTCAACTTTGCTTTAGAGTACGCATGTAGGAGGGTTCAGGTAAAACCGGATGGTTTGAAATTAAATGGTACACATCAGCTAAAGGATTATGCTGATGATGTTAATATACTGGGAGGAAGCGTGTATACTCTAAAGGGAAAAGCAGAAGTTTTGTTAGTGGATAGTAAGTAGTTTCCACTAGATGTAAATGCTGATAAAACTAAGTACATAGTCATGTCTCGAGATCGGAATGCGGGACGAAGTTACAGTTTAAAGACTTAAAATATTTCCTTTGAAATGGTGGGAGAGTTCAAATATTTGGGAACTACCTCAACAGATCAAAATTCTATCCAGGAGGAAATTAAGAGCAGATTGAAGTCAGGGAATGTTTACTATCATTCGGTGCAGAATCTTTTGCCTTCTAGCGTGTTATCCAAAAATTTAAACATTAAGTTATATAGAATTATAATTTTGCCTTTTTGTTTTGTGTGTGTGTGAAAGTTTGTCGCTCACATTGAGGGAGGAACGTAGCCTGAGGTTATATGAGAATAGGATGTTGAGGATAATATTTGGGTCTAAGACGGACGAGGTAACAAGGGAGTGGAAAGAACTACCTAATGTAGAGCTTAATGATCTGTACTTCTCTCCCAGTATCTTTCGATGATAAAGTCGAGAAGAATGTAATGGGCAGGGACAAGTAGCACGTGTAGGGGATAGACGAGGCGTATTCAGGGTTTTGGTGGGGAAACCTGAGGGAAAGAGATCACCTGGGAGACCCAGACGTAGATGAGAAGATTATATTAAGATGGATCTTCAGGAACTGTGATATAGGAGTATGGACTGGATTGAGCTGGCTCAGGATTGCCGGGCACTTGCGATTGCGGTAGTGAACCTTCGGGTTTAATAAAATGCGGGGAATTTCTTGACTAGCTGAAAACCGATTAGTTTCTCATGAAGGACTCTGCTCCATGGAGTAAGTAAGTAAGTTAGTAGGTACGTAAGTCACTCTACCTTTATGTTATAAGTATTACTGAGGCACTTTATTGTATTTTAAACATAGCGTGGACACGGAAACTTATTCATAACAAAGACAGTAATCATGTGAGTCCAATCAGATGCAGCCAGACTGTGAAAGCTCAGATATGTACTGGTATTTGGTGACATGACGCTAACAGTAAGCTCTGCTTGAGGAACACTGCACTGTTAGTGTTGTGTCGGACTGCGTTGTGTTAAGTTGCTGGTGTAGCGTGTTCTATTTAATGACTTTTGTGAAAAATGATTCTGTTTATTGTACTTTCATCATGACAACGAAGTGTTTAAATCATCCTGACACCCTTGTTTCGTGCGTGGTGGTGAACTGACCCTCAAATATCAAAAGGAAATTTTACCCCACTCGTTAAGAAATGTGTTAGTGCTTATTTAAGGTGTAAAGTGGGTGACCAAGATAAAAGTTGAGCCCCTCATATTTGTTGTGTAATTTGTGTGAGGTTTCTCACGAGATGGGTAACTATTTAGCAACAAATGCCGTTCGCATTTCCCATGGTTTGGAGGGAACCGAAAGACCACTAATCAATTTGTTATTTTTAATATTCATAGGTCCGTGCATCGCTAATATATTCGCACAGTACAACCAACAAGATGCAACGTTTCACAATTTATTTATTTCTGTAAGACGCTGTACATGTGTCAGAAGGTTTTTCCGTCCATCATCAGGAGCTCAAAATTGCACATACGGCGTCAGGTATTTGTCAGACCAATACTGCTACCTGCTGCTAGCAGCAAGTAGCAGTATTGGTCTGACAAATACCTGACGCCGTATGTGAAGTTTTGAGCTACGGATGATGGACGGAAAACCCGTCTGAAACACGTAGAGCGTCTTACAGAAATAAATAAATTGTGAAACTTTGCATCTTGTTGATTGTACTGTGCGAACTGTTACTTGTAACTACCAAACATAGCAGGATCACATCCAAAAGCTTAAAACCTGAATTTCTTATAGCATTTAGTAATTTGCCTGGAATTCATATTCATTCTCCCATGCGGTAATATATTAATTCTCCCTTTGAACTTACTTATTTGGTCTTATCATAATTTAGGTCTACTAATAATAACTTCTGAGTCCTAAAGTACCAGTATGTGGGCTGTATATTATAACAGGTCTAAATGTGCATGATAAAATTAAATATTATTATTACTTTAATGTCATTAGAATTATTCCACAGATATAAGACTAAACATTTTTTTATTACAGCATATAAACTTAATTAAAAAATAATACGCATTTCCTGTACGCGCCACGAAAGCACATACGAATTATAGTGCTATAGTACCAATGATTCGTAATCTAGGAACTAGATGAAGTTGAGTGGTCAGTGTCACAACTGGCCGCTTTAGCCGCACGGAACATTTCCAGTTACACATTGAACCGGAAGTTCACGAGGCTGTCCAGACAATTTGGTGAAGCGAATGTGTCTTGTTCCTACTTAAGTAAGAAACACACACTTAATTAATAAACATGTTAAAATTTCTAATTGGGTTCTATAAGTCTGCTAATTGGTCTTTCTTTAATTCAAAATTCTGTATTAACAAAGCCTACTGGTTACGTGATGTACCAACATGTTTAACATTCAAAAACTGTACGCTCTGCCCACGCTGTATTAATATGTTTTGTATTTATCTGGGCACAAAACAGCGACTTGTGTTACTTACATCATAAACTGATTGGATTTTATAACCGAGATGCAAAGTGTTTACAGCGCGGTAGGACTTGGTCTTTAAATAAATCAGTACGCGCTTCGTCTTTAAAGGGTTAATTAGCATGAGATCCAAAACCGTGCCTTTAATTGGCAGAAAACTTTCCTTACCGTCTATCAACTACAAAGCAAAGACTGTTTCACACACAAAACACATCGCCATTATGACTGGCCTCAATTCATGTTCGGTACAGAATTCTGGAGAAGGGTAATTATTCTTGAGTTTAATTTTAAACCTACTACACTGATATCAGAATAATTAAATCCATAACTTGGTTACATGTCACAGTAAGGTAATATCGTGATCATATTTAGACAGCGAATTTAAATACTTTGCCATTAGTTTTAATTATTCTTTTTCTAATAACCGGTAAATGGATTGTCTAATAGTGGCCTCATATTTTGCTATTGGATTTCAACAGTGGCTGTTTTTTGGTGGGAATTAATTTTAGGTAATCACAATTTTTGAGCCGCGTCAGATACTACTCTTAATTAATAGTTAACATTAAGGAATAAACACATTTAAAATTCATGTAGAATTTTACAAAACAATTTCAAATTCAGAATGGGTCATTTGTGTATTCAGAAATATTTACATTGTCCAAAATCATTCATAAATGAAACAAAGAAGAGAAATATATGTTTATATCGACAAGTATATTGATATGTCGTCCAAAAGAGATTGGAGTCTTTTTTACTTTACCTTATGTACAGTGCAGTTTATGACGTATATGCCATTTTATTTTTACGTCATGTTCCTTACTTTTCATGCATTATTAATCTTCTTAAATTTCTTTGTAACATGTTCTTCGTTCTTCTGCGTCTTTTTCATTTTACTTCGTATTGAAAGACAGTGACAAAACGAGCTCGTCAGAGATCGTGAACGCGATGTAGTACCAATTTGAAAAGGAAAACATGAAAATGATACCGTGTTTCTTTGGGCATATAAACTTGAAAACGAGAGGTTGCTTTGTCTGACAGAGACACAAACTTACAATGCTACTACACTAAGGATACAAAACAAGACAGCTTTCTTTGTCTTCACTTTCGTTGAAAACGATTGTATGAAATTTGGTGACCGGCAAGAATGTTTTAAACATAATTTTACCACATTTCACTGAATCGAATCATATGCAGTCATGTTTATTTGGGAACTACATTGAAAACTTACTTCTAGACCCTCTATATTGAATGTTACAAATATGATTTCTAGGTTTAAAACAGAAATATCTGCGTGGTACAACGCTCTGTAGTCTAATTACGCCCTTCCTACTGACTTTTTTTTGTTTTAAGCCCCTTTTACAAGAAATGGAATAGAAACAAGTATCATTGATCGTACTTTTTCAAAGAATAATGAGAAGAAAGTTGAGAGTGACTTTGAACTGCTCACAAAAGTGTTTACTCTGATTGCTTCCAGGTTCAAAGGTCTATCCAGTTCACTGCGATAATGAAGAAGACTTTATAATAGCGCATGATTCAAGTAAGTTCACAGTAAAATAGAGCGAGGGCGTTTTGTGCTTTCCCACTCCTCTGAGAAGACTCTATTAAAAAAATCTTTCGGCTAAACATAAGGCGCTCTCTGTTTGATATGTATTGGACCGTGCATCGTCTTGATAAATGAAGAATAAAATCCAACTAGATGCCACTTATTACTTTATTATGCATATGTTAGGCTCAACATGTTTAGGGCACCATTATGCCCATCATTCGGTCCGCACACTCATCCATCGTGCCTGCACTTAACTTCAAACCAGCTGCAACTCGAGAGCCAGACGGTCTATGTGGTAACCAACGCTCCTGATGATGGGTATAATGGTGCCTGAAACTTGTTGAGCCTAACATAAGCATAATAAAGTAATAAGTGGCATCTAGTTGGATTTTATTCTTCAGTTATCGCTCTCCGTTTTCTTATCGGAAGGTAGAATTTTACGTGCTTCTTAAGCAAATGTTTATTATTATATAATATTTTCATGTTTTAACTAATTCGGGAGGATTTCTTACTAAGCAGTGTTAAGTCTAGCGCAAAGCTCTAACCTGAAGTTGAAGAATTAACTATCGTAAAGGACAAAGAGCGAAGAATGTGGAAGGAAGGTTTTATGACACATTTTGTACCCTTGTATGCGTGAAAATCGCAGACCAAAATCGGACACGAGAGCACCTGGATATGACGTACGACCGCCACACTGTGGCGCTAGAATTTCTAAAAATATTGTCTCTTAGTTTACCAATGGTGTAAGCAGAAGTGGAGCGGAAAGGCCAAAACAGGAGGAGCTATTTGCGTATTTATTATTCTGTTACATTGCAGTGTCGTATCTTTAGAAGAAATGTGCGATGTACATAACCTAACCTGTCTCTGGTAATGTGCAGTATGTTTTACAAGTTATACTCTTCTTCTTTCTTCAACGAGGCAAGTCGTTGAATCCCTACACGCAGGAAAGTGGGAAGGACACTGTGTGCCTTAACCCCTTTCAACCAATTTTTAGGCAGTTTTGCAAAACTGCAGAAAGATTCTATTAGCTCCGCTATGTCCGTCTTTCCGTCCGTATGGAGCAAATCGTCTTCCACTGGACGGATTTGCAAGAAATTTTACACTTAGGAATTTTTCTAAAATCTATCGAGAAAATTCAAGCTTAATTTAAATCGGACAAGGACACCGTATAATTAACGTGAAGACCAACATAAGCTCTTTGATCATATCTTTCTCAATTCTAATTAGAATGAGAAATGTTTCAGTGAAAGCTGTAGAGAACATTAAAACATTAATTTAATTTTCAGTAACTTTCTTTTCGCAAAAGGTGCCGTTTATGAGATAAGATGGAAAAACATTTTAGAGCTGGGCACGCCACAGATGACAATATGGCGCATGCGCATAGCATGCTGGATACCTTAGTCTATAAACACACTCTCAGGATATGAAATATTTATTGATTTCCCACTACAACATTTGTTGCAAGGACTCGCCTCAATGTTACACTATATGTACATTCTAAATTGGATAGTTTCCATCCCGTGGTGTATGCGTAAACAATGTATTAATTAAAACCGTCTTTACACAACAATATAAATAACAGTTGAAAATTATTGCAACTATTAAACTAAGCAACATGTTTCGGCCTTATCGGTCATCATCAGGCTTACAAAACAGTGGAGTTAGTCAAGGTACATTCGGTGGTTTTTACCTATTGGATCCCACGGTTTACAATATAACTACCGAACCGTTCTCGAATAATGGTACTGTTTAAAAACATTATAATGCAATAAAATCAGATATTAAAATGTTGTGTTTACTGTAAGAGTGTGTGTTAGTGCGTGATACACTGTGGATACACCAGTGCGTGATACACTGTGGATACACCAGTGCGTGATACACTGTGGATACACCAGTGTGTGATACACTGTGGATACACCAGTGTGTGATACACTGTGGATACACCAGTGCGTGATACACTGTGGATACACCAGTGCGTGATACACTGTGGATACACCAGTG
>Ga0123352_10006986_pt1 | contig 17376 bp, 13 predicted proteins | sample TergutLab28metaG_FD_89700 | JGI IMG/M metagenome (GOLD analysis project Ga0123352, IMG submission 89700) | Labiotermes labralis P1 segment gut microbial communities from Petit-Saut dam, French Guiana - Lab288 P1 | ecosystem: Host-associated > Arthropoda: Insects > Digestive system > Gut ... | reverse complement strand
CCGTAACCGTCCAAAATCGGACACATGTTTAAATGAACTTTTTTGATCACAAAGACCTAGGAAATCACCTCCTGCAGTTATGCCCTAAAGTCGTGAAACACCCTGTATAGTCTTTAATAATCTAAAATTTACATTAAAAAACTTAAAATGCTTCTACATGTTTCGATCATATGATCATCCTCAGGGAGCATACTTTGTTCCTTGCTAAAGTTACAGTTTAAAAAACTCGGCTCCCTGAGGATGATCATATGATAGAAACATGTAGGAGCGTTTTAAGTGTTTTAATGTGAATTTTAGATTATTAAAGACTATATATGTGCATTTGTTGGTGTGTTACTTAAATAAACTACAAACTGCACAGTGCAACGATAAAGATATTAAGACCAATTTTACTTGGTCTTTGCTACCCTGCGGGGTTTTTGATGACAGTACATCAACCTAGATCACATGTGCTTCATACTGAGGAATATTTGATGTGCAGGCTACCTCACATGGACTTGTAACACCTAGCAGTCAAGGCTTTCATACAATAAAACACAGATTCATTTGAACTCACCATATTTCATGGTTAGTGTGAAAAGCATCATTTACAAAATTATTATTTAGGTCACATAATTTGCTGAATGGCAAGCATTTATATTGGACATCATTTCAAATTTTGAAGTTTGAATTGTTGAAACACAGAGCATGTAAGTGCGGGAACCACCGACAAATCTACTACTTATATTATATATGCTCTGTGATTGTGTCTTCATCTAAAATTCCAAACTTATGGAAGAAAACCCCCACAAATTATGAAATCTTTCCATTTGGTACTTCAAATTTTGAAGCTCTCCACTGGTTACAAAATTTTTGTGTGTCCTGAGAGAGTAACAATTTTACAAATTGCTAGAATATATTTTTTGTTCGAAGACAATGAGATTTGCTAGTTATCAGTTGTAGGTAATTTGAAGTTATCTGTGGACAACAGTAAAAAAATCAAGTGCGGTACATGTTCTTCCAAACCCAACCTGTCATAAAATTTACAAGAGGGATTCAATCAAGAAACTGTCACAGCAAGACATACTGTAAGGTCAGTACTCCAAACAAACTTTTTAAGTTTTGAATACAGCTTTGAGCAACTGCCAAAGAAACTAGCCATCAAACTTGACTAATTCCCAAAATTAATGGTGACAAGCTAAAGTACTCATAATTTACTACAGACATATAAAGGCCATTGCCAGACACCACTATGCCTTGAATCCAATCCAGCAGTAACAATACCAGACAATAAGCCTTATGCATTGCAATATTCATATTGTATATTTTAGAATGAAATGTGTTTGAGTTATTTAATGTATTTTTTTTTTAATCTGTGCATAACTGGTGACTAATTCATCCATCTCAGTCACTTCATCTAATTTTTGTGGAATTCAGAAAAGAATGTGTGGCCAATAAGCTGACATTTGTAGTGGGATGTAACTTGCGAAATGCAGTCTGTCATGCCTTCTGCAAACCAAACAAGATGTGTGTTTCTAGAAGGGGAAGACACCAAAAATGTGAAACGAATGTGTTAAAATAGAAAAGCAGACAGACTTTACACAGACTCACACAGACCCAGAGATTATTACCTCTTACAGATAGGCCCCTATAATTATTAGCAAAGTAACTTCCAGATTTTGTAACAAATATACAAAATACTGCCTTCTGCAAGAAGAATAAAATTTATTCTGAAAAAATCCGCAACAGGTTTTCGCACTGTGTACATCTGGGGCACTAGACACTGAGGGGTCTGTATGGGATTTATCTGTACAACTGGTCTGAGGCTATAAATCTCTCAGTTTGTAGGTCTACAGAAGAATATTTCTATTGTGGTACAAAGACAAATCCACACAGTAGCTAAAAAATGACAATCATTCAACACATATATGATTTTTTAAACAGTTAATAACTCATGTAACATTTAGTATGATTGTGTAAGCAACAGTTAATGTGCCCTGAATCACAGTGGTTTTATATAAACTGCCCAATGAAATCCAGTTTTTTAAATTTTTTTTGCAAATATTCACTTGTTTTAAGATTTATAACAGTAACTAACAATAGTAATTTCAAAAAACATGAACAAATGTTTCTGACTCAGAAGATTAAAAATACTTTGAGAATATTTAAATTTAAGGGAACAGCTTTTTAACCCTTTAAACGCCAAGTTAAATCCCATCTGCCCTTTGCTAGCATTATTTGGAGCTCACAATATTCTCCACGTTTGCAGGTAAAGGGTTAAATGCTGAGTGGAGGTGGTCTGGTTATTAAGTTGTCTTTGAACTACTCATGTATAATGGGAAATGTGGGCCGAGTAGCTCAGTGGGTATAGCGAATGACTACGGGCTGGACAGTCCAGGATTGAATCCCAGTGGAGACGATATTTTCCGCCCGTTGAGACTGGCCCTGGAGCCCACCCAGCCTCCTGTAAAATGGGTACCGGGTCTTTCCCGGGGGTAAAGTGCAGCTGGAGCCTGCTGCTGACCACTCACCCCCTTCTAGTGCCACAGTCATGGAAGAGTAAAGCTATACCTCTACCCACCCTCTGGGCCACACCGGACCTGTAACGGGATCACTTTACCTATAAAGGGAAATACTTCATAATTTTACACAATAAAATATATCTTGCATTTTTTTTCACAGAACCAAAGCTGAAATATGTAATGCTTCTTTAATTCCACACACCAACATATGCACATATATACATTATTTAAGAAGTCTAAAATTAACATTAAAACATTTAAAACGCTCCTACATGTCTCGATCACATCATCAGGGAGCACATATTATTCCTTGCTAAAGTTATAATTTAAAACATTCAACAAGCAAAACTCAACAACAACTACAAGAACACCAAACAAAAGTTATTAAATCACTGAATGTTTTAAATTATAACTTAAGCAAGGAACAATATGTGCTCCCTGATGATGATCATGTGATCGAAACATGTAGGAGCATTTTAAATGTTTTAATGTAAATTTTAGACTTCTTAAATAATTTATATATGTGCATATTTTGGTGTGTGTAATTAAATAATCTACAGATGCACAATGAAATGATAAAAAAAATTGTAATGCTTCATTTGTATGTTGTTTAAAATTAATAAAGATGCAAGCGTATTTCTCTCAAGGAAGAAGAATGAAGAACATACGGGAAAATACACTCCAGAGGAAGGTACCTGGAACAGACAGGTGATGATAATTACATAATAATGGACTTCATATTTGTGATAATAGAAGGTGGAATATCTATTTATGGTTATGAGTTGTTTTGACAGCAACCACTTTATACTTTCTGACATTTCTTACCTTCTCAAGTAGGTGAGGTACACTGACAAAACTGATGCCATATATTTTGTAGAGAAAGATATTTATTTGACATATACCGCAAAAATTGCAACATTTTAATATTTACAAATTAGGACTGATTTACTGAATGTAATGCACTTTCTTATTAGAAAAACAACAAACATTCAAAATTTATTCACAGGATTGTGAAATAAGTCAAAATGTCAGTTAATGAAGGAATGTGCAAAGCAGGCATGACTTAAAACCTACCGAATACAATGCCTGTGCATGTATACACTAGACAAGAGAGAAAAATGTATAGGTATTTCACATGTCCAATCAAACATATTCCTGGAACAGTGTTACACCATACAAAGAAGTTGAGTTCAATGGAATGTAGTTTTCCTTATTGAAAAATTGAGCAGGATCTTATCTGGATGTAAACATTTAACATTATATTCACTCCCTTATATATATATGCTATGGGCTGGACGGTTCGTGGATCGAATCCCAGTGGGGGCAAGATTTTCTGCACCCGTCCAGACTGGCCCTGGGGCCCACCCAGCCTTCTATACAATGGGTATCAAGGGTAAAGTGGCTTGGGCTTGGCATTGACCATCCACCCTCATATAGCACCAAGGTTAAGGAAAGAGTAGAGCTATACCTCTACTCCCCCTTTCTGCCTTCATGGCCTATTCTAGGGTGAAATGTACCTGTACCTTTATATATATATATAAGCATGATTTGGAAATTAAATTAATGACCAGCATGATGCAAATCCCATATACATATAATGAAACCAAATCAGTTGCACTTTCCTTGAACCATTCTCTCATATCACAATTAAAACTAGAAGGACTTTTGGAAGTATGAATGTATCCATGAACGTTGCATAATTTGCACATAAAAGCCATACAATACAATTTTGCTCAAATGCATTATTTCCTCATAAGGGGCAAATCTAAGATTTTTATCGCCTCTGTGCACTACTCTCACTATTGTAACTTTAATTACTATAAACCTTTGGGAATCATAACCACATGTAATGAATTTTAATGATTAGGCCTACCTTTCTTCATGATGCATAGAAGGTGATATTTTAGTATCTTTTAAATGAGTTTAGATTGTGTAACGATATGATCACTGTACAACATACATACAAAAGAAACAGAAATTTCTGTACACTCATTTTAAATCGTCTGTCTCACTCTGTGACTTTAGTAGAATCTTAAAAACATGTAAAATTAAATTAATTCTGTCTGTTATATACTCCAGTGGTTGCCCTGTGTTGGACTAAGTCCAATTATTTTGTGCATATATGATATGGTGTGGCATCAGTGCCCAAAAATATACGGACTTCAGACTTTTAATTATTCACTAATAGTATAATGCAGCCCTACTGTAAGTTGATAATCAGGTGTGGGAAATCATGAAGTCCGGGCTGAAAGGTGCTATGCTTCTGGATGACCCTGTGCCCCTGTACCAGTGTAACATTACTTTGAATCTTTCGCTCAGGGTATCATGCATCATATATCAGCAGGGACAAGTCACATGCTGTAGTTTCACTGGAATACAAATTTATAAATTTGGGACCAAGGAAATTTTTATACTTAAAGCCAAGTTACTGTAATATTTCAACTTTTTGAAGATGGCAGCTTTTTTTTTTATTGTGTTTGCAAACAAAGAATGCTGCTCTATCCACCACCACTCCTAGTGTACTATATTTTCATGTTGTGACCAATTATGCTTTTTTTTACTTGCCCGATATTATGACCCACATTTTGGACACCTTGCTCTTCAGATATATTTATTTTATCAATGATCTGTAGAACTGCAAAATCGTGATGATTTCTTTGAGAAAATCCTTATTTTTAGACATACGTTAGTTCCTTATATTTTAAATTTGGCAATAACTGTATCCAGTGCTTTCCATGCAAAAATAAAGTGGTACTAAACTGGTGTGCTAGAGGGTAACCATTTTCTGTTTTCTCCCCAAAATATAACAATTAACATTCATGATACTAAACAGTGTATGTTAGTGTAATTTTTTAACTGTACAAACATGATTAATTTATTTAGCTTTCAAATTAGAATGGTCATGTCCAGTATCATCAAATGACAGCTCTTGTGGAAATGTCCGAACTTTTGAAATTTGAGACTTGATATGAAGGACATGGAAGAAGCCATTGAATTTGAGACCAAGGAAACTGTGACCTTCTATCCACTCAACTACAGAACAAGAGGTCCAAATGAGCTGACTTAAATGTTGTGTATTATGCAGTAATGGAGGATGAAATGAATCCTGGAGCAGAAGGAAGAAGGCAGTGAGTCTGATTCAAGCATTTGGGAAGAGCATGTGACATAAATAGTGACTTAGTGAACTTAAAAGTTATAGTGTATGATGAAAACTTACTAGTCATCAGTTTAAACATAAACGAACTATTAGAATTACACAATATGGCTACTTGTCCATAGGTTTGACAAATTATGTCAATCTCAATTGCAAAATTAGAAAAAAGGCTTGCGAACCTAAAGTGTAAATTTAATTATAAAGAGAATTCAATACCAAAACAAAAGCCACAAAAGAGGCTTTTCAAGTGAGCTCAAACAAAATCTGGATAAAACATATGAAATAGTGGGTTTTGTGAAGCCTAGTGCAAATGTTGTCAGTGTTAGTGGATACAGCCAAAAAAAAAAGTGAATAAACTAACAAAGGAGAATACAGTTGTTTTTTGCGGATGAGTGAATGATGTTTCCAAAAACAATTCAACAAAGGGACTCACCTAAACAATGGATTTTGTGAGAAGGAACCAGCAGACTAATATTATTTTAATCACCATCCCACACAAATTTGATCTAGATAATCTCTCAGGTGTAAGTAAGGAGGTAAATGCATATAATAGAAATTTAAATAAGACAGTAAAGCACTTTGATGGGATAACACCAGTAAGTGCTGTACCTGAAAAAAAGACTATTTACTAGGCATGGATTATACATGCATGTAATAGGAAGAGAAACCAAGTCTAGGATATTAGCTGTTGTAAAAAATGAAATAGTAGATAAACATACAATATGTAATCCTGTACCCATGACATGGAAAGATGACTTGATTAGAGGTAAGAAACTGATGTATTAAAGGCAACAAAGATGTAGATCGAGTCAGTCATGAAGGAAATCTTAGGGATATGATGAAAGTACATGTCCAAGGAGAAAAGAATGAAACTAGCAGCAAACAAAGAGGCACAAAAAATGTCCAATAACAAGGAGTGATGAAATTTTATGTAACTAATGACAAATGATGAGGGAAAGAAGAATAACCTGATTATATATCATCAGAATATGAGGAGTCTACACAATAATAAAGATAATAAAAAGGAATTAAGTACTATGTTTTTAGAAAAACACTCAATGAACACCACATGTAAGAGTAGGAAATAAATAATTTTCAATGCCTGTATGCAATAAGCAGTAAATTTTTTTGGAATAAATGTTTGAACAAGGGAGTTTGCATTTTAGTAAGAACAGATATAACATATCAAATAACAGATTTAAAAAATACTGTAAAGACAAAATACTTGAAATATGTGCAGTAAAATTAAATTCAAATTCAACCATTTTAATTCTTTGTTGTACTTTCTGGTACAGTACATCAATTTCTAGACTTTCTGGATGATGCTTTAAAGTGCTTATATCACTCTTCAGTTGAGTTTATACTCTATGGAGACATAAATGTAAATTATCCAACAGAACACAACAATAAAATCAAACTTGACAAGGTAAGGAACGCATACAATTTAGAACAAGTAGTAGACTTCCCTACAAGAATATTTACAGATAAGGTAACACAGCTTGATAGTATATACATGACCATACAGTGCCCATGTTCTTTTGTGACATGGCTTGTTTCACATTCAATAACCGTTTTTTGGGCTATGTGATGGATGGACGAAATGTATGTTTGTGTGCGTGTGTGTGTGTATGTAATTTGAACCTTTCACACAAACTACTGACATGAAAAACAATTCAAACCAATAAGCATCAGTCCCAGCAACAGCAAAATAGGCAATAATTCCGAAAGAAGAACCTGCTGTATATTATCTAAGAATGTGTGATTGATTTCTTTGTAAGAAATATAAGAATGTAAACATAGTGACCTGGTGTTGGAAATTAGGTCTGCCAACATCAGAATTGCTATGTTAACTCTTCCTCTTTTTAGCCGACCATTTTTTGACTCATATGCCATTTTCCACCAACACTTTGGCATCTGGTTCCCAGTAACTTCAAGACACATCATTCCAGAAAGAACAGTATCCTTGAATACCTACGAATTTTGCATACCATCGGTTTTACTCTTCTATTTTCATTACGTTTTCTATCTACTAAACTTCGTCTAGAGGCTGCTTTCAAACATCACATTTTTTCCACCCCATTTCTTCCTAAGTGTCCTATATTTACAACCATAAAGTAGCAATGACATGTTCATAGCTTTATTGGATTTTTCACCCTCTTCATTTAACTGTGTATTCATAGCCCATGTAAAGACCAAAATGTACATATTTTAAGTTTAACAGTAATGTAATTTTTATAAGAGATATTTTGGCATAGAAAAATACATATAAAATTACTAAACTGGTTTTTTGTGTCTGTGGCGGTCTTCACATTGACAAAACAATGTGCAGTTAGTACAAATACATGATATATACAAGTTTTCTTCACACAGACTAACACAGCACTACTTTTGTTGGAATGTTACAGTTTAACCAATTTTTTATGATTTAAAATATGAACCATTCTTCTTGTACCTCTTTTGCACATTCCTTCTGAACAAAACTTTTAAAGTGAAGACAAGTGTCTAAGAAAATGGATTCTTATAAGCATTTGCATTATTTAATGTATGGTTAATCTCATGATTTGTCATTCATTTCTAACCATTCATACTGAAACATACAAAAAAATTGAGATTTTTTTTAATTATTCATTAATTCAATAGGCTTGATGAATATACAAATTCAGAGCAGATTGACTTCATCACATTATGTATAAAACAAAGACAAATGCATTCCACCTCTGCATACAAATAACAGTGAGGTTTTGCAGATACAAATATCACTGTTTTATTGTAGTACAAATGGACTAATATTCTAAATAGTTATCCCTCTTAAAAAAGTTAGAGTCTTGGAGCATGACACTTTCATTTTCTGAAAAAATGAAATCACACAGGTCTCATGCCAGAAAATCACTCCACTTGCTTTATTAAGCTGGAATAAAAAATGTGTATGTAATTCTTTATTAAGTTCAATGTTTTAAATTTCTTCGCATTTAGCAGTTTCACGCCAACACCATATCAGAAGCCGGCATGAACCGAAGTTAAGCTTTCAGTCTCTTCTGCGACCAGCATTAGAAATATCAGCAGCTGCAAATGAATCTGGCCATTACTGTTATAATGTTAAGTAAGCAGTATTCCATATTACTCTTCCCAGTGAATATTCCTGCAACATGTTTAGCGATTTCCTATCCTGACTTGAGTGAAACATTGAAGATGATTCTTTTTTCACATGCTTGCACACACGCAAAGTACAAATACACATTAAATTGACTGATCGTCATTGATGAAAATTCAGACACATACATTCTGTTTCTTCTTGTAATATTCCATAAGACTCAACAATCCAACTGCATCCTTTTCTTCACATACACTGTGATCTGGCTTATCATTTATTGTACAAATTTGTCCATCATGATTAGATGAGATGTGCCTCATACTTCAGAGCTAGACAGTCAGAACCTTGTGGTTGTCACACGGGGACCTTGAGATGTGGGAATTCGTCCTCCTGCTTCTGACAAGGGGTGCTGATAGCCCACCTGGTGGCATAAAATGCAATTAATGCATGTACACCATTTCAGTGTTTGTCACTATGCAGATGAAATCAATACAACTTTGAGTACAAATGTGTTCATATTAATTAAAGGGCATTGAATTTGAACAGTACATATCACACACTTCAGAATATGATATTACAGTTTGCAACATATTGCAACAGTCATTTTTGTTAGAGATTTTATCCTTCACAGTTAAATAGGAAAGTTTTCCAATAAAAGCATTTCAATTGTCAAAGAGTTTCTGTGTTGTAGGAAGAGACTGCCATGATGAGACACATGTGTTCAAGATTATACCATGAAGCTGGAGGCTGTAGTTTTCTCTGAACCACTGGCACTCTTCTACAATATATGCAGTGTTACATCCCAGAAAACAGTAGTATTACATGTAGTTACTGAATTCAATGTTCAGGTATTATCGTCCAGGGGCAGTATACCAGCCAGTACAACAGTTCCAACAATATGAAGTGTGGGTAATATGTAAAGAAACAATATGTCAAGTTCACACTCTGAAACTGTGAATAAAACGTAAGTAACAACTGGAAGTAGACCAACAAGGTGTACAACAAACACTGAAATTTAGGAGTCTTAGACAACACTGTAACAGAGTAACAGATCTGGTCATATATATGCAGCTTTATGTTTAAACACAACAATGTTACTGTCAGAATCAGTTTCTGAGCAGTGTAAACTGATGCTACAATTTTATAGGCAAGTATGATTCTTAAGTCTAAAATATGTGTAGCATATAAACATTGCATAGACTTGAAATGAAGCACATTTCAATTTAAGTTATTATACCATAATCTTAGATTGACTATGTACGTGAATCTGTAGACAGTGGTGATAAACAGAGATCCTTAATATGGAACTAACACTGGATGCTATTTTTTGGAATAAGCCCACAAAAATGTTTAATACCTGAACCAGGGTAAATATGTGTAATTTCACAGAAGTACACATTCATTAAACACAAATACCAACACGACTGCATATCTAATTATGCCACGTATGGATACACATAGTCAATAATTCAATGCTATTATATCAGTTCAATGGTGAACCACAATATATTACACAATCAGAGCAGTCGTCATTATATGAAACTTGTGTGTTCCTTACTGGTCAACTGTATGTTTGGTATTAGACTGATACATTCATAGAGGAAATACAGAATTTTTGTATATCCAGAATTCTGACATTGTGGTTGCCACCCCCAAAACACAACAGAAAAGTACACTCTGGTATGCACTGATCAGCATCAGAATTTCTAGTCCTGACTGCAATGACAGAAATGTGGTCTAATGCGTTTTGTATTAATTTAATGAGTTCCAAACATGTCTCAGTTATTGGATTGCTTCAGATTAGATTACCATGCAAATACTCTTCAGTGTTCTCAGGTATTGTTGCAGAAAAAGCCATGGCTAACATTCAAGATGTGCCAAACAAGTGCATATGGGAAATAAATACTGTTACTTCTTTTTTGTGACTTTGAATTTGTCTCTTTCTTTAAAAAATAGTATTTTATTAATCAACTACATGCTTTCCACCACAGGTGCACAAATCCTGGCCACCTGCTTGCCTTGGCATCTATATTTTGTATGGCAGCATCTAACACTTTCAGCATAATCCTTGCAATTTTTTTTTTACACACAGAAGTATTATCAGTTCAAATGCACCAAGCACACAGGTCACCCTAGAATTGCCAGTTATCAGCATGGAACTTGCTGTGTGTCACCTTTTGGTGCTCAGAATTTCATGGAGGCTCCAAGATTTTTTTTGAAAACTGATATTTTAATACTTCAATTTCATACAAATTAATCTGAATCTACGTTTGGATCAATCCTAGCTTCCAAGGAAGTCAATATAATGCTATCATGAGTTGACCATTGGAATGACACCTCTCACTTCTCACTATCCTTCATTGCTGCTTAAGACCATACGTTACTACTTCTTTGCCACTACCACAAATTTAGTAATTCAAACATCCATTGTGCCTACACATACACCATGTCTTGCTCGCAATTATGATACTGAATTTCATAACCAGGAAGTTAAAATTTCATAGGAGAAAGTAGATTTATGTGCTTTTGTCACAGGCATGGTTCAGGTAATGATTTCACAGGACTCTCATTAAGGCATGGCTAACCAACACCTGAATGACCTGCAGTCAGGTAACTGGGAATGGCTGCACAGTAGACTTTTACTGTCAGTTCTACCTACTCAGTTAACATTTTTAAAACACATTTTGTGCATCAGCTTGCATATTTATGGATCGAGCTATGCACAAAGCACGCATATTACATTAATTCTTGTAGCAAGCATGTTTCAATTTTTGCTGGTTTTCTCCATATTAGAAGGCAGAAACTGACAGCAATGATGTCAACACTGGCTATGTCATTTAGAAATGTGTGCACTGTGAATTAATTTAAGTATTATAGTAATAATACTACTACTCATTTAATTTTATTATGTAATTATGTATGAATTTACTTCTGACGTTTCACTTATAACAAAATTGGGTACATGATTTTCTACAGACTAATGTTGACATGATTAATTTAACTGTAAGGTAAGCGGTACATTTTTGTGCACTTCATTACTATTTCAGTAATGCCTGAAATATAATCTCTAAAGGCAGAGCATATCTGTTTCCAGTACAGAATACAACAGTTCAGATACTCACAGTAATATAAACACAGACTTGAAGCTGGCAAGCCATGCTGGTAACAATACAATGACAAATCACATCTGTCCATACTAGTTTGTACAAATCACTGACCATTAAAATGAAATTCACATACCAAACTATTACTATCACATGCAGCTATCATGGGACATGGAACTCAAATTTAATGCAGGAAAGAAAATGTAATGAAAAAAACAACTTACTTCTCATTTGTAACTTGCAGTGGTATTGAAGAAGTTTATTTTGATGAGAAATCATAACTGGAGAGGAGACTTCATTCGGAGCAAATTATTGGTCAACATTCCACACCTTGAACCCAGCGCAGGCAGGAAGCACCAAGCAAATGGACACAATCCCACTCACACCAACCATGACACATGATGCATTGGCACTTTGTTAATTGGGAGACAACAGGTAAAACTACGCTACATGATGCAGTATTTCTACAGGTACACTTTCTCACTCTAAAACATTCTAGTGGTAACTTTTACTGGGATTAGGGCAGGATGCATCATGAATTTATACCGTGCTTTCTCTGTGCGGTGTCGACACTGGGCATGAGATGAGAGGCGTCTCGACATCAGCCTGTTGATCAGGGAGGGGCTCATCACAAGGCCTAGGGGGACGTTGCTGCAGGACATGGAGGGGCTGCTGGTATGCAGTCAGATGAGGATGGTGCAGCAAGGGAAGTGCTGAGGGATGACAGCCTTCTGGGGCTGAAGTAGTGACTGGGACCAGTTTCTTGCTCACATCAATCTGTGCATAGACTGTTGGTTCTTGATGTGACTGCTGACGTCTTAGAGTTGATGTGCCATACATTGGTGACAGTTCTGCATACGTGATTTCGTCATTCTGAAATCAAAGAGAAATACTATTTTGAGAATATACTCTTTGTGTTAATCATGACATGTATTTGCTGACTTCAACTGTTCATCCAAAGTGTGCCAAAACCTCCAAAATACTCGATGTCTGGTGAATGAAAAACTACCACCGTGAGGTTGATGTTATGTAACTAATCAGCCAACAAAAAACACGCACTGTAACAACCACATAACAACAAATTATACAATGTCTAAATTATGAGTACATATAAGAGCCCCATATTCAGAATCCAAACATTAAAAAAAAATGCAATTGGTAAGGTTTTTCTTTCAACTGATGCTTTGTGACAAAGGTACCACTGTTGAATATGGCAACCAGTATGACTGTACAAGTTATGTAATTATTCCATAATCTATGGGGCTTGTGGTTTAGGCAGTCTGATTGCTACACATTATGGGCATAACCATTTGCTTTTGTTTGTAGTCAGTATAGTGACTATGCTATGGGCTGGACGGTCTGGAGTTCAACTCCCAGTAGGGATAAGAGATTTTTCTCTTCCAAAACATCCAGACTTGTGCCTATTCAATGAGAAGGTGGGGTCTTTCTCTGGGGTAGGGTGGCTGTGACATGAAACTGACCACTTATCTCCATCTAGTGACGAGGTTACAATTGAGCAAATCTCCAACTCTATGATCCCTGTATGCTTTCATGGTGATGACAGGGACATCACCTTTTTTACTGTATCACTTTTGACCCTTAAGATGTCTAAGAGGCTAAGTACAAGTTTAAATGCATATATTTACACTCCTGTTTTTCTGCAAGTCACAGTAACATACAGGATTGACGCTACTGTAATCAGTTTTTCGAAGACTTTTGATTTAGTTCTGCACGATTGGCTGCTTATGAAAATTGCAATCTCAGGCGTGAATTCGAGGGTAGTCACATGGGTAAGAGAGTTCCTTTTGAGTTGCACGCAGAGAGTCAGAGTAGGACGGCAATTATCAGAGTAAGATAGATTAACGTCTGGTGTACCAAAAGGGAGTGTATTAGGTCCTCTTCTGTTTCTAGCTTATGTTAATGATATTTCGAGGAACACTGAGTAAACTATTAGACTTTTCGCTGATGACTGTGTAATATATAAAAAATTATTAATAATGAGGACATTGACAAGTTGCAGAAAGATCTGGACTGGGTGGGGGAGTGAAAATGTGATGAAAATAAATCCAAATAAATGTAAGGCAGTTCGCTTTACAAGGGCCTGCGTGAAGGACCCACTAAATTGTACATTAGGGGATCAATTAATTCTGGAAGCAAGCAATTGCAAATACTTGGAAATAATCTTACGCAGTGACTTAAGCTGGGTCGATCATGTCAACTACATGGTGAAAAAGACCTGGAAGGCACTACATTTCATAATGCGCATACTCAAAAAGGGGAATAGTAGTACCAAAAGTTAAGCCTACATGACACTAGTATGTCCGATTCTTGAATATGGGGCTACATGCTGGGATCCATACAGGGAGGGACAAATACATGTGTTAGACATGGTGCAAAAGAAAGTGGCTAAATTTGCATATCATACAAATGAATTGAACTGGGAAACATTGTCACAGCGTAGAATGATATCACGCATATGTGCTCCGAGATTACAATGGTCCAACTATCTAAGCAGGGTCAATCATGAACGGAAAATCAGGAACAGGAGGCAAAGGACGGTTATCGGGAAATATTACTTTGTGAATAGGACCATCCAACTCTGGAACCAGTTACCTGAAGAAATTTTAGGGACTCTCCCCTGTAAACCAAACACTTTTAAAAAGAGGGTTAGGAAAGTGATTAATGTGGTGAACTGAGGGAAATGTGAGTGCGTTGAAAATTATCCAAACAGTGTAGTGAAGTGAAGTAAAGTGAAGTGTAGTGCAGTGAAAGGGGGTAAATTGGGGCGTACCGTGAAGGGTATTTACGGCTGGTGAAGTGAACTGAAGAGAAGGTCATGTTAAAATTGGTGTACAATACCTGTGGAGTAACAATATTAGAAACTAGGTACAGTACTTTCTTCCTTTGTGTTGCTTTTGCTATGTGCATTGCTGCTGTGGTTGTTCTTTTGTGTACTGTGTTATTATCTTGTGTGTATTTTTTTTTACCTCATGTGTATGGTTTTACTAGGTGTGTATTGCTGTCTTACATACTTTAGTTGCCAGATTGCTGGCTAGAAGTCAGTATCTGCAAGGTTCTGCGACAGGCCTCCTCGGCACAGGTTTTTCTTGGTTTCCCTGTGTCTATAAGCGAATGCTGAGATGGTTCCCAAAACTCCAAGTTGCTACTGCATGCTTCTCATGTAGGCCTCCCGACTTAAATTTCTTAGATCCTTATTTCATATTTATGTACATGCATAATAACCACTGCCACTGGGCGAAGGCCTATTTGCAGCTAAATATATTATTATTATTATACTTCACATGGTTATGCATCCTCATAAAGGAGTAGACACTGGTGACAGGATTCCAGAAGGGAAAAATAAACAACACCTTTCAATTGACAAGTACATTAGTGAAAGACAAGAGTTCACTAGGAGGCTGGAACAAAAGCATTTTATTTCTGAGCAAAATAATATGTTGGCATATAAAAATGCATGAGATTTCACAAAAGAATGAGTTCAAATGGAAGAAACATTTAACTTTGCAAGACATGTTTAAAGAGATTATAGCCCATTCTGCTACCAAAAGTAATAATTCTGGCTCTCATTGTTCAAATTTGAGAACCTTTTTGTAAATATGTCAATCAGTGTCTTTAATTATAGAATTTGCACATGTTCCCACTTTTTTTTTTGAATAAAGAACCAAAATTCAGAAAATCCCCCAAACCAGAAAGCCTTTGGTCCCAGGCTTTCTGGATAATGGGTCCCATACCGTATACGACCAAATCTACAAAATTGTATGAGACTACCACATTGTTAATATGTCCACTTTTTAACAGACTGCTGGTAACTTGTATTATGTATGTGTTTTAGTGTTTAGCATTTATTCCTGTGTGTAGAAGATAAATGGTTGAGGATGTACAATTAGAAAGTTGCTGTCCAACATACAAAGGATGTTTAAATAACTATGCCTCTAATAACTTGGACTTTAAAATGCACACTAGAATGGTAGGTAATTATGAAATTTGGTTCTAAAGTCAATTAGAACTCAGCCCATCTCATACACAATATCCAAATTTTACTACAGTATGTCATGATTTGATATAACAAAATGCCACATTATCAAAAATTTAAGGCCAACTAAATAAATGAAAATGGTAATTTCTTGACTAAGAGTTCTGACTAAGCTCAGAATGCAAATTATTTCTTTTTAGTCACCATCTGATAAAAATTTAATCTTTCAGACTTAGATTTGTGCTGCTTTTGTACAAAGCATTCTCAGTTCTTTCATGTTGACAGTTTGTGATCTTGAACTGTATTTTATCACTCACATTACAAGTGTGACAGTAAAACAAGATGCTAATGGCGAAAAAAAAATGATGGGAGGAAGCTTAATAGCAGTATTTCGTCAGTTCATCACTTATTAGTAGTGTTGAGTGGTTAAATACACACAAATATGACAAGTGGCTTGTTACTGCATACATTTGCAGTGCGAATGCTCCATTATATGTTACCAATACTCCTGATTCCCCTGGTAATAGTGTCTGTTTCTGTCTCTATCATTTAGTACACCTGTAATCAGATAAACAGCTCTTTGTACTATACAGGGTCATCGGAAAAGATGGATGGGATTTGAAACCGCTATAACTTAAAAAAGTACTAGATGGATTTACAGGTTTGGCGTTTGTAAGTAGGGTTATTTTTATGCAAGACGGAGCTCCTCCCCATTTCAGTTGCTTTGTGACTGACGTTTTAAATGAGAGATTCCCCGATGCCTGGATTGGAAGGGGTGGACCAATACCCTGGCCACCTTGAAGCCCAGATCTCTCTCCACTTGATTTTTTCCTGTGGGGGTACATTAAGAACATTGTTTATGCTGAGAAGATAAGGAATATCCAGCACCTGCAAGACAGTATCACATCAGCCAATGAAACTGTAACACGAGACATGATTCAGAAAACGTGGCAGGAGATCTCCAGAGCTACAAACAGTGCACATATTGAAATGTACTAAGGTAAGTCTAAAACTTTAAACTTTTCTAAACATTTTAAGATGCCAAACGTGTAAATCCATCTAGTACTTTTTAAGTTATAGTGGTTTCAAATCCCGTCCATCTTTTTCGATGACCCTGTATAACATGTTATCCTGCTAACCAAGCAAATGGCAATTGATAATATCTGCCTACCTTTATCAGCCAGTTTTGAGTGCTGCAATGCAGTTAATATTATTGGGAGGAACTACTTTAGAGATTTTATTACTCTAGGATGATGATTATGATGATGATGATGACGACGACAACGATGATGAAGAAGAAGAATGAGAAAATGGTGGTTATGGTGGTGGTTGTGGTGACACTGGCAGTAATGGAGCTATTACTAAAACAGTGGTAATGATGTAGCTATCATGATGATGATGATGATGATGATAATGACAATTATGGAGTGGGGAGGGAGGTCTTTAATTGAAGATTGATGTTTACTGGATGTAACCTGTGAGTAATACTGTTCATCTATCAGTCCTAACCTTCAAAAAGTTACAAATTTGTT
>Ga0123352_10006985_pt1 | contig 17376 bp, 14 predicted proteins | sample TergutLab28metaG_FD_89700 | JGI IMG/M metagenome (GOLD analysis project Ga0123352, IMG submission 89700) | Labiotermes labralis P1 segment gut microbial communities from Petit-Saut dam, French Guiana - Lab288 P1 | ecosystem: Host-associated > Arthropoda: Insects > Digestive system > Gut ... | reverse complement strand
CTTGTGAGTGCGGTAATGAACCTTCGGGTTCCGTGAAATGCGGGGAATTTCTTGACTAGCTGCAAACCAGTTAGCTTCTCAAGAAGGACTCTGCACCATGGAGTAAGTAAGTAAGTAAATATATGGCACAGCGATAAATGTTATGGGTAATATTGAATATTAAATTGAAAAGGGTATGCAAAAAAAAATGGTTGCAGCCGCAAGAGATTTTTAAATTACTGCCGTCTTTATACAATCGAACAGTTTAATTGAATAATAACCTGAGGAAATTATAGAGATCGTTATTACAAATTTTTATATACGAATTTCAGTTGCACTTTTTTTCTTTTTTCCTGTGGCGCTGCGGCCCAACGGGGGCCATGGGCTCCTCATGCCTGGGGTTTCTAGATCACACACATCGACGCACCACAGCGGGTAATACTCTTCTGGACGAGTGACCAGCTCGTCGCGAAGACCTCTGCCTGACAACACACAAGCACCACAACCGACAAACATCCATATACCCGGCGGGATTCGAACCCACAATCTCTACAAGCCAGCGGACGTAGATCTACTCCTTAAACCTCGCGGCCACCAGCAGGGGCGCTGTTCTTTATTAACCCCTTAAAACATGTTTACTGTAATTTACCACGTTAATCAGTGTTAGAAATCCTGCATTTTTTAAAGTAGAAAACGTAAAGTTAGTGGAATTTTAGCTGTATATATTCCTAGCCTCTGCACTAGGCTGAAATGTTTCGTCAGCTTCACAGTCCCTACCGCTTTAACTCAGGGAACTCCCCACCCCCCTCGTTAAACATCGAATAGGAGGCTGCGTAGAAAACATAACCGTTAAGGAAACTTGGGAGAATATAAAAATTCTTGTCCTTGATGGGATTCGAATCACATTTCCTCGGTCGTCCAGCCCGTAGCCAGTTTACCGTACTGGTAACAAAACATGATTAACATTCCTTACCTATGAACAATAACACCATTAGGGTGGTAAATTCCACATTTTCCGTTTACAGTTGTGAGTGATTCGTGCCGTCTGCATCATCGGATGTCATGTTTTTACTTTCATCTCTAAAATTTGTTAGATAGGTTACAGCCATCAACAAATCCTAGCCTCTATAAGGAATTCCTTGGGGAAAAGGACACGGGGTACGCGGACATTGAACTTCTCAAACAAATATATAATTTTAAAAGAGAGAACTCGAGTTTCGTGGCGTTTACCTACTACCATATTTCCTTTGATGATCTTTTGAATAAGTAAGTCGATGAATATCGCAAGAGCGCTGGGAATTCACATATGGGAAGCAGGTAGCTCAGGGGTATCAAACCTAATTGAAGCTGAACGTTCTAAAATCTCCTCCTTCCATATTTTTATTGCTGTACGAACTTCATGGCTTCCTTGTAGTGTAGTGTAGTGCAACAACTGGGGAGGCTGGAATTGCGTACAGAAGCTGAAGTGAATATCTTACTTTAGAGATATACGTTTAGATGGAAGGACGGCATAACTGATCTTTGAGAAAGTGCGTGACAGCTTGCAGAGCGGATTAATTTGTTCCTGGATTTCGTCTATAGCTCTTTGTTATGACTACGACAATGAATTTTCAGGTTCAGTAGAACCTGACGACTCCCAACTTCTGTGTAAAGCCACTAATCTTTTGATTTACTGAAGCCAGTGTTTAGGTGCCTCAGCTGCTAACAAGTTGATAGCCCTGACAATAACTGCAGGAGTGCTATAATAGGATAGGCCGGTGGCTTTCCATTCCTTTATGCGAGGAAACCTTCCCGGAGATTCGCTTGTGCGCATGTCAAAAGATAGGCGGGATGCGTGACTTCAGGCATCCGTCTAGCTGTAGATGAGATCTGCGCTCTTCTTGGATATTATGCAGCGTAGAGTGGTAATTTATTACCGACGTTTCGGGACAACCTATCTGTTAAAACTTCGAGGGTCAAAAAATAGAAGAAGAACGCCGGTAACATTTGGTACGAAGTGTGCGTGGACAATGGAGTGGAGCACGGATACATTACTAAATTGTTATCGGCTCTTTTATTGGATTTTTTGACGCTTGAAGCTTGGACGAATAAGCTATCTCGAAACGTTGGTAAGGAGCTACTGTGTAATATCCCAGAAGAGCGCAGAGTCTGATCAGCGGCGTGTTTTCCTTTCTACAGACGGAGAAGCAAATAATTTTACAAAACTTTCCCACACTTGTTTTCAATTAGAGCCCTGCATCCTTAATACACCACAGTATATCTTATATCATTGCTATACAACACTAAGATTGTATCGCGTAAAAGTTCTACCGGTGCCATATTTAGGCAGACAGTAAATCCGTGATTTAACCTATTGAAATCCTACATAAATAGAAAATGTCCCGTACTGGTTCGTTTATCTAACGGTGCAATGCAGTGGAGATAAAATCTTAAGCGTTTATATAAGGCGCAGAGCAAAATTTCTGTGGTTGCCAGCAGATGGCTTTATGTGCGGCGTAAAATATCATACAGGATCATTAAACATTACACCTGCTGAGATCTCCAGCTCCAGGGGGCGGAGACTTGGATTCTCTGAGCCGCGCGGCCTGTACGCGCAACGTATGTAATTAGCACAGAGGTGCTGATAAGTCCTTAGCCTGACCAGGAAGGAAACAAGCTAATGTTTCTGTCAGAATGGTGTGAGTTTCCTTCGGCGCCTTGCCGTGCAGAAAAAAGAATTGATGACAGCTCGCATCTCGATGTTAAAATCACGCGCGTCCCTGACATGCTTCGGAGTTTCTTTCCTTCCTGGTCGGGCTAAGGACTTATCAGCACACCGGTACTAGTAATAGTAGTAGTAAGTGGTGGTAGTAGTAGTAGTAGTGGTAGTAGTAGTAGTAACAGTAGTAGTAATAGTAGCAGCAGCAGCAGTAGTATTAGTGGTAGTAGTAACATAGTAGTAGCAGCAGTAGTAGTAGTAGTAGTAGTAGTGGTAGTGGTAGTAGTAGTAACAGTAGTAGTATTAGTATTAGTAGTAGTAGCAGTAGTAATAGTGGTAGTAGTAGTAGTAGTGGTGGTGGTGGCAGTAATAGTGGTAGTAGTGGTGGTAGTAATAGTAGTAGTAACAGTAGTAGTAGCAGCAGCAGCAGCAGTAGTAGTAGTGGTAGTAGTAGTAACAATAGTAGTAGTAGTAGTAATAGTAGTAGCAGCAGTAGTAGTAATAGTAGTAGTAGCAGCAGTAGTAGTGGTGGTGGTGGTTTAAGCCTTCATGGTTTACGTAAAATTAGTATTTGAGGAGAAAAACAGGAAAACAAGAACCAATAAATTTTAAATTCAAAAGTTTGTTACTAAAATCGAATCCAATACACACGCAGAAAGATGACATGTATGCGATGGCGGACATTACCTCACCATTTTGCATTCGCTTCATGCTCAGAACATACATAAACATGAGAGATGGTCTATTTTATCAGGCTGTGAGCAGACACCTCGATTTAGTCCATAACTTTGACTTCTTTCCAAATCTCCATGGTCTGCCTACTCCAGCAAGCACTTATGTTAACCTGCAGAATGTCCTAAACAAATGATTGAAGAATGTACTTTCAAATTACTTGAAAAGGGACCGCCCTTGCCTGGAGTTTGTTACCTGAAAACCCCAAGGGACATTCGTCTTGGAAATGCTGACGTTCTGGGGTATGGCGACTGTAAAACAAATAAATACGCTTGTCTGTCTGTCTGTAATGGAAAACTGTGATTGGAAATTTAAAACAAGTTTGATGGAAATGCTAGGGCAGCGGTTCTGAACTTGAGGTACTGCACTTGAAGCCTCATCAGTATGTATGGGAGATATATTTCATGCAGTGTTGAACACAGAAAGAAAGAAATAAATGGGATCTGAATTATTTTGGGATTTTAACGCAGCGTACAATTGTAGTTCTGTACCGACGTTTAGAGGCAACCTATCGGTTCCATCTTCAAGTGCCCAACAGTTCCAAGTTTTTGAACTGCTTGAACCTTGAAGACGGGACGGAAAAGTTGTTCCCGAAACGTCAATACGGAAATACCATTCTACGCTGAGTTCAATCCCAAAATAGGGCAGATCTAATTTACACCGCGGTGGTAGCCTAACATCACGCAACACAGTAAGTGATTTGATTCAGTTCTTTGTGTGGACAAAATAAATTAAGGTTGATTAAACTGAAGACATTTAGTCTTGTTGGATTATGGTTCACGGTGATAGGCACGGACACTCCGAAAAAGGCCAGTTCAGTCACACGGCCCAAACACACCGCAGTCAAATTCAGAGTGATCTAACAACAATCACAAAGACCAGGCTGACGCCGCATTTCTGCCAGCACGGACGCGTCTTCCACTGCAACTGTCATGTAGTGACGGTGGTGACAAAATAATAAACGCCTTGGAGTTCAGCTCATAAATAAAGGCGCACCAGAATTCGGCGTTTTCTCAGAGTTTCTTTTAGTCCGACCTCTTCTACGTACTCATTGTAGGTGTCTCTGGCACATACACAATCCGTTTGACTCCCCTGGATGAGGGATCGGCCCGTCACAGACGCATCAACTTGTACAGCACACAACATTCTGAAGAGACAGACATCCTTGGTCCCGGCGGGATTCGAACTCGCAGTATCTACAAGAAAGAGGCCGAAGACACACGCCTCAGATCCCGCCGCTACGCGATCGGGTTTTCTCACATTTGCACCAGAGTTCCTTGCCAGATTCTAAATAAGCGACAGTTTATGATTTGCCTAAACTGTTTTAAACCAACTAATGTCTATAATGAAGACTCTGAACTTTTCCTATAGGAACGGAAGTTTATATGGGCTTCTATGTGATGTTATTCACATTAATTTCATAATTCAAAACGTTAAGGTGCTGTGCAACAATTCTGACAGTTAACAAACTTGTAAGCCAAATATTAGACCGCCCATTACCGGGTGTTAGTCTAAATGAGACGCAGTGGATTAGTCTGTCAGCTGAGCAAGAGGCGTCGCAACGCGAGGTCACTGATTATTAACCGAATTACATGAACTTAGTTTGAATAATCTCACATCTATTGCATTAGAATCTGCTAAAGCGGCTGTGATGGATGTTACAGTGTAAATTTAGTTTCTTGGAACTTAGGCCAAGTCTAAACTTTACTCTGCAGAAGCCGATGTTCGCTATCGAGATATTAGTGCTCCTACTTCCTGTGTGAGGGGTCCTGCTTTCGTGCCTTTGTTCTGAGATCAGATAAGGTGGAAGTCCTTTTTTATCCTGAATCTGTCACATCAAAAAAATGCAGGAACACTTCTTCAGTTAGACAATGATCACGTTTTTCCACACGTATATGAGTTCTTTATTCCACAATATACAAAGCAAGCTATCCACAGCGCCGTTGAATGAACCATAAATTAATTAATTCATCAATAATACTCAATATTCGAAGTGTGACAGCAATTATAATGAGGATGTCTTTTGTAATGCAATGCAGTTCGCTTGAAATTTACCAATATTTCAGAGGCTTCAATATATACACCAACAGATGCACTTAATGAAATACAAATCATAAGGATTTTTAAAACTACTATATTTTTCGTCACTGAGTGCCATCCGCAGATAGTTATCGAACAAAGGAATACAAAACCAACACGTTAATCCAGGTACTACACTTCCAGTATTGGAACGTTTGAAACTTCCGAATTCTAAATTATGTAAGAAATGGTGAGTGTAAAAATTACAATATTGTGATATTACAATTACACAGTTCCAAGTAAAATCCGTAGATGTTTTAAGTTCTGTACGCAATATGCATACAAATGTATGCCTCGACGTTATACGATACGAAGGGATCTCGTACAGACGGAGCATGTGAAATGTGTGGTGTCGGGCGGTACCTGGACGAGCGCCCATTGATCACGTAAGATCGAGGCAGATGTTTGTATGTTTGTATGTTTCTGCCTGCAGAACTTAAAATAACCACTTATACTTGGAGCTGCTCACCATTGTATAATTTTAATGTTACAATATTGTAATTTTTATGTTTATCAATTTTTATATACCTTAGAATTTTAACGTTTTAAACACTTCAGTACTGGCAGTGCAATACGTACTTTAGAGTGCTGGACTTGTATCCCTATAACTCCGTCAGATTGGCATCCCGCTCCCTATATATGCAGTAGTTTTAATAACTGTTGTAAATCTCATTTTACTAAGTGCATTTTTGTGGATGTACTGATTGTAAGTATATATGCACGGCATGTATAATACAAAAGGCAAAGGAAACTGCTTCCACAAAAGCCGGGGAACCCCGAAAATAGAGGCAGAGTTTCCTTTCGAAATGTTAATTAATGCATATCACACTATACTGCATCGGAAGCCGAGACATCGTAGTCAGTGTAGTGAGTTGCCTATGCGCTGGATACATAAGGAATTGTGGTTCGATTACCTGTAGATTTAAGAGATATTTTCTCTCTTCACAGGGTTTAGATCGGCCATTAGGATCACCCACCCACCGACTGAATGTGCAACAAAGGCTTCTTGTCAGGGATGAAGCGGGTTGGAGGGCGAAGCTGACTACTTAACTCCACCTACTGCCAGGGTTAGAGAAGAGTGGCGTCATAGCTACACTCTGTATAGTTTCATGCCTTGCACACTTGCACACATCTTTGCCTTTTAATTTACATTTCCCTATCCTGCACCACACACTAGAAGGCAGCTAGTCTGCATCAGGGAGGAATTTTGAGTTTATGAGAAACTCGTTTTTATTTCGGGGCCGGTGCCCCTAGTTTGAGGCAGATAATTCGAGTACGTAGAATATTATCCTGTTTCTTTCGAAATGGTAGCTGTATGAATCGCCCATTGTCACATCTGAATGCAACCCACTTTTGCCCACGCACGGTATTTAGCTGGATGCAGATTATGAGTAACCTCAGGCTCAGTTCGTGCTAAAGATGACGGTCAGGGATGTCTCTACAGTACATGCACGGACAGCACTGGCGGCGCTCGAGATCATTTCGGTTTGCTTGAAATATGTTTCAAAGGTAAGCAGCACTGGATTGTGATTTCAATACGTCCGGATTAAATATTCTTTCAAAGAATACCAGCCCTCAAGTGACAGCGCAAAAGGCAAAATTAAAAACACCTGACCATTTTTAAAATTCGCTCGTAAAAAAAGCACAGTTTTTCAGACTGGAAAATGAAATTAAACTATTACGTATAAACAACAAAGTTTGGACAAATAACTTTACCATTCGCACTTTGAATTAGCGAATATATAGAGTCTGTTTTTGGCGCGACAGCCCCCAGTAGACCGAGACCTTCTCATTCACGAGGTTTCTAGATCAAACACAACGATGCACTAAAGTCGGTAGGACTCCTCTGGACGAGTGATCAGCTCGTCGCAGAGACCTATAACAGACAACACACAACACTCACAATAGGCACACATCCATTCTTACAGTGGGATTCGAACCCACAATCTCAGCAGGCGAACAATCGCAGACGTACGCCTTAGACGGCGCGGCCACTGGGACCTGCTAGTGAATATATAGGGTAGAAATTGAAATTAGCCTAGTTGAGTTGTATTGTGGTGTTGTGCATGTATTCTGTGGAATAGATTATTAGATTAACAGACACAGCGGAGATGAATTGCCTAAAAATCCGAGTACTTTCTTTTTCCCAAGTAAGTATTATTCGAAGTTTTCTCCATGCCCATTTTCATCTAATTACCGCTGGATGACTGCGACAAGCAATGCTCTTGTAGTTTTCGGCATGAATTGGGCAGAATGCAACATACTTTTACAATTTTCTTCCGTTTTCGAAGTGTTAAGCTCAGTTTTACAACAATTATCTAAATATACAACTAGTCTTATAATTTTGAAATTTTGCTGACCGTGCATCTCAGTATATTTATCTCAGTATTTAACCAACTTGGTGCACAAAATTTGTTCCACAATCAGTTTTATTTCATGTCTCTACATGTTTCAAGCACACGTGCTCATATTCAGGAGGCCAAAATTGCATTACATAGCCTCTGGTATCATCACACCTGTAGGTGGCCGTCTGGTGCACGGGTTGAGAGATGACTCCTCTCTCAACCCGTGCACTAGACGGCCACCTATAGGTGTGATGATACCAGAGGCTGTGTAATGCAATTTTGACCGCCTGATGATAAGCACATGTGCTCGAAACATGTAAAGGCATGAAATAAAACTTATTGTGAAACAAATTTTGTGCATCAAGTTGGTTAAATACTGAGATAAATAGTCTTATAACGTACATGGATGTTTACAATCACTCAGAGCACGTCCTTGTGCTATCGTTTATTACTTGGTAACTAGTTTCGACCCCGAATGTGGATAATCATCAGACTATAGGTACAATAACATGAATGTGTACAGAAGCCAAGTATCATAAGTTTGGAGATCTCACTTTTTTAAATTTAGATTTTTAAAGTGAAAACCGATATTTAGTATCAGTATGCATTCATCTTCTTGTATAATGGTCTGATAATGATCCATATTTCTAAGACGTGGGTCTCCGGCTGCTCGCTTGCTGGGATTGTAAGTTCGAATCTCGTCGGGGACATGGATGTCTGTGTCTTGTGAGTGTTGTGTGTTGTCAGATAAAGGTCTCTGCGTCGGACCGAGGAGGCACTCGCCCACTAGGGCTGTTGAACCATGGTACAAAAAGGCGTATATTCGGGGTCGAAACTAGTTTTCAATTAATAAATCATGCAAAAGAGTGTGTTGTGTGTGATTGTGAACACGTAAATGCACTGTATTTGTAGCAGCAAACGAGTTGTTTCAAAAAACATCTGGTCCGTTAATGACCTCATTTCTTCAAGTGTTCCATTCAGAACTACCCAATGTGTTACATGCCTCCCCTTCTGATCTTAAAAGTTTTGATAATGTGATATCACGAGCGCGATACTTTACTTCCACTTGTGATTATTCCGTAATACGAGAGACGGAATTGCACATGCCTATAAAAAGCATGAGTACGTAGATTTTATACTTTAATATAAATGTTTTCAGATAACAAAGGGGGGGGGGGAGAGAGAGAGAGAGAGAGAGAGAGAGAGGCAATTCCAAAGTGAAAGAAGCCAGTATTCCTTGAATTCAATTAGCTCAATATTTATTTTTAAAGGCAACCTTTATTTTTAGTGTTTTTTCTCGTGTCAGTGTAGGCTAATAGGATTACTCAATTAGATGTGGGACTCTAGGCGCTTTGTTTGTCGTTTGGTTCGTCCGTCAGACTAAATACAGAACCGCTTAAGCACACATTTCTTGTACTTCTGTATAGGTTTTTTCCCATCCGTTCAAACAGTACGTCTACAGTTTAAGTAGCCAGCCAGACCCATGTTTATATAATACCGTTTGTTTACGCCCTGCTGACAAGAAATCCTGTCCGCTAGAGATGCTGCACTGTCGGTCAGATCACGTGTCTTTATTGTGTCCGTCTACGTTAAGAGATACAGACTTTGCAAACAAGAATATAATTCTGATTGGATTCGTCAAAACACAAGGACCAAAAAAAAAAAAAACAGAAAATCTGTGAAAATCAAATGCTTCGTACAACCCCTATCGTTCTGTCCAATGCTAGAGAAAATGAACTGAAATATCAAAATCATTTCAGGACTGTTCAGTAGACATTAATTGTGTACTACAGAAAATAACACGAATGGAACATTTTTTTGACTTACGAAACTTGAAATTCTTGTAATGAGTGTACAAAACTTAATTTCGCGTCTTATAGGAAACACATCCTTTAGGTTACAAGGGCCAATAATCCAACTGTGTTTGGTGACGTAATCGCTGCTTATTTCGAGAATCATATGAACCCATAAGTACAAGATGTAGGCAGAATTCAGAGTTTTGAAACTGTAAGTACACTTCAACATTGTGCTTCAGATTGGTGAAGTGGTTACTCGATGGAAAGCGTACGTGCGATGAGAGGGGATGAATGTACATGACAGGCGATGAAGGGACATCTTGGTTCTAGGAAATGTGTCATCCCCGTTGCGTGTGTGAAACTTGGAAAATTGTATGTAGTCAAACACAACTGTGTCACATGAGGTGTATTTAATGATTATATAATGGACAACTACATGTTTCGGCCTGTACTGGCCATCTTTAGGTTGTCTTAGGGGAACCTAAGATCTTATTATAAGCATGCACGCGCGTGCATGTCTATAGTAAGATCTTAATTTCCCCTAAGACAACCTGAAGATGGCCAGTACAGGCCGAAACATGTAGTTGTCCATTATATAGTCATTAAATACACCTCATGTGACACAGTTGTATTTGAATAAATACAATTTTCCAAGACATCTTGGCTACCAAGACTTTCTTTACTAGAGGCTGAATCATGAGAGATAGTGTAACCTAATCTTATTTCAAGCAACAGTCCATAATTTTTTATAATGTGTTTTGATTGCGATGAGACTGGGATCAATCTACACCCGGAATCTAAGACAGAGGACACAATGTGGGTTATCTAGAACAGGGTGCTGGGACGATGTTTGAAACTGAAGGGGAATAAAGAACAGGATTGTCTCCACCCAATATTACTGTGGTGAATCCAGCATGAAGGATCGTATAGGCGGTGTCTGTGGCACGTATCGGAGAGAATACAAGGTTCTGGTGGGAAAGCCTGAAGGAAAAGGACTACTTGGAATACGTATGCCTAGATGCGATCATACTATTAAAATAAGATTTAAGTATATGGGACAGGAAGACGTTGACTGGATTAATGTGGCTCAGGATGCGAACAAGTGGCGTGTTATTCCAAACACGTTAGTGAAATTTTTGGCTCCATAAAATGAGGGAATTTTTTAATTAGGTGAAAGACCCTTTTATTCTCAAGGAGAGCCCATCTGTAAGTAATTAGTTATAGACTGATTGAATAATTAACCAAGTAACCAAGCAATTATATAACTAATATCTCCAAGAAACAGAGACCTTCTTGAGAAATTATTTCATTTTAACATCTTGAGATGTATATTTTGCAGTCCCGTTCCAATGTCAACATCTCTTTTTCTTCTATTTTTGGCCTCACAATATCTATACTTTCTTATAAATTACTTGCGTATTCTAATTTTCGTAGTCTGCAATACTTTTCTTCTTATTTACATGTTTGTTCTAGTAAATTAAACACGTTATTATCCAACTAATGCACAATATACAATATGTAGATGCAATGAGAATTATAAAATATTTAAAAGTGCTCCAACATGTTTCGGATCACAAAGGATCCGTCATCAGGGAGCCCTGCACAGTGTTTGTCTAAAAATTACAATAATGATTTTATCGTGTCCGTTGACATGGACAAGTTCAGACACGATAGAATCATTCTTGTAATTTTTAGCCAAGCACTGTAAAAGGCTCCTGATGATGGACCCTCTGTGATCCGAAACATGTTGGAACACTTTTAAATATTTTGTAATTTTAATTATATCTACATATTATATATTGTGCATTAGTTGGATAATAAAGTATTTAAATGTCTATTTCTATTGATACACCGTGCAAGTTGTCGAGTTACTCAATTATTACACCAACGTCTGCACATATATAAAATTTATAAAATTTACACATTAAAACATTAAAAAACTCCGACATATTTCGGTCCTAAGACCATCATCAGGGAGCTATATATTCCTTGCTAAAGTCACACTAGAAATAGTCAAAGATTAATTTCGTTGTACAAGTTGGGTGTTGTGGCAGCATGCCGTGTTGTGCCGTGCCCTACAACGGATGTGCATTCTGTGCTTCGTTGCGTGATACTCACGCATGGCACTCTTCGCGACATAACGTTACACAACACGGCATGCTGCCACAACACAAAACTTGTACAACGAAATTAATCTTTGACTATTTCTAGTGTGACTTTAGCAAGGAATATATAGCCCCTGATGATGGTCTTAGGACCGAAATATTTCGGAGCGTTTTTAATGTTTTAATGTGTAAATTTTATAAATTTTATATATATGCAGTGGTTGGTGTAATAATTTTTTAATTATCATTGATGCACGGTGCAAACATGAAGATTGTTATAGTAAAAATGATGTTCCTATATTACTGGTCCAATATTCTCACTTTGCAATAGCTTGCTACTTCTTTACATTCAGCACTCTGTCGCTGAATGTTACACATAGTTCTCCTGCTTACAGTAGCCTTAATTACGTCATTCTTATCCCGGTACCTTATGGGCCAAATCTGTCCTAGGCCGCTCCTTTATTGGTCATTGCCTTTAAATATTTAATTCCTTGGGAGCTTCAGTACTTATGTAATAAAATAAAAACAATGTCGTAATTAGAAGTTAGCTACAAAGGCCAATCACCTTCTAATTTACACCCTTTTCACTCCGTATCAACACAGTGTTTTATTTCCTAAGCGGCAGTATACGCACGCAATATTGTCTGGCCTTCTAATTATAACTCTGATTGTTATCATCTTATTGTGCTGAGAGGGCTGTTCAGGTACTAGCGGAGAGTTTGGGAAACAAAAGACGAGGGCATTAACTGTAAAAAGTACCTCCCACAGAGAGTATCTCGTCTTTTGTTCCCCACTGTAATAAATGTTCCATATCTATATTACAAATCCGCTGGACAGTGAAACGAAAGTTGGTCGTAACTTTTGCTTGTGTCTGTACTTCTCTAATCGTATGATCAAAAGTTCCGTTTCGTCTCTAAGTGCGAGTATCTTTAAAACTTCCTTGTTTCCTTTTCTTGTAGCCGACTTTTCAAGCTGGTGCTCACCCCCTTACATCCCCATAGTGTGCCGCAACTCTCATTTACCACCCTTTACACCCCCGCAGCGTACCATAGACGTAGGCTTGCCCTGTCTCTGCTGGAATTCTAATTACGTAAATGGAGAAGGTTTATTATAAAGTAAAGATATACACCCACATCAGAAAGTAAGAGACAAAATTATGGGTGTGTCTGTAAGAGAAAATGAGAAAGCTGATGTGGTTAAGTAAAGGGAAAAAAGAGGGAAACGTACAGAGAGACTTGACAGTTCTCAGAGAGCAGGGGTGTGCAGTGGAAGAAGAGCCCAAGTGTTAGGAAGGCACTGTAGATGGCATTGTTATAGAAAATAAAGATGAAAGTAAACATCTGGATACAGATGGTCCATGGAGTGGCATTTCGTAACGAAGTGTTTTGATGTAATAGAATCATTAATATCACGTGTCCGAAATACATGTTACGTCGCTATGAAAAAGAAAATATTTCACTTGGCCTTGCTGAGTTTCTGGACTTTGTCCATCACCTAGTATGAAACTGGTTCTGTTTTGTTTCTTCAGACGTAAATATATGAAGACAACTGTTCAACTGGGTATTTTGGAACTAATGCTGGTCCCTGAACCACTGGCGCAGTGATGTCACGTTTGATAAGTCTTCCTCAAATCATTTTAAAATCCAAACATATTCAACGTTTCTTGCCCTGTCCTTCCGTCCGTCTGTCCATTTGCCACTAAAGTTTATCAAATAGGATGCTGTCCAAGGAGTTTATCTTAAGGTCTTCCCACACTTCAGGCACCTGGTCTTATTTTTTATGACGACTCATCCACGTCGTGTTTCAGATAACAGGAACCACAGTAGATTCAGTCGGACACAACAATTTATTTATTCAGTATCAACTCAAGGATATGATTCGGTCCAACGAGCCATTATCGAGTTGGTAAGAATGGAATACAAACTTCAAAATTTGATGTTCAGGTGATCGTGCATCGTGATAAATTCTTATAATAAAACAAACTAGATGCACTAATTTCTCAAATTAATTTTTGGAATAAAACTCTACATGTTTCGGACAGTTCCTCTGTCCAACATCAGGAGTTTTTCACTCTACACACAGCAATGGTATATGTCATACAAGAACTGCAGTTCCGTCCTGATCCTGCTGGCAAGCTCTCAGCAAACCTCTATGACATACACATTGCTTTTTGTACAGTAAAGAACTCCTGATGATGGACAGAGGAACTGTCCGAAACATGTAGAATTTTATTCCAAAAATAAATTTGAGAAATTAGTGTATTTAGTTGGTTTTATTATAAGAAACTTCAGAATGGAAATTGAGTTCTCTCTTTATTAAATTAATATATAATACGCACGACGGATTAGAGTTGAGTAATTATTCTATTCAGCGAAATAATGTTTAATGTCATGAGAGACACTACGCATGGAACACTGTCTGAAAGTTTGTCTAATTCTACATTAATTTTGTATTATAATTCTAATTTTTAGTCTTTAACGTAATTTTTATTGACTTTTCTAAATGTAACCCTTAACAATGAAGAACATAATCAGCTCTACTTCTACATAATTAATGTATATTAATGTAAGAAATTGCGATCGCTCTTTCCGTTCTAAACCTTGCATTTAATTTCCATTCCTGTCAAGCTGATGATGACCGTTGAGCCTAATCATGTTGTTGAGTTGATAATGAATAAATGAGTTGTTGTGTTCAACTGAATATACGCTGATTCTTGTTAGCTAATCTTCTTTTTTACTTACCGCGGAGACCCGAGATCTATCCCATAATGGGCCACCTGGGATTTGTGGTGGAGATAGTTGCAATGGGCCGGACATTTCTCTGGACACTTACGATCTTGTCATGCCCGCTTTCACAACATCATTAGTGCCTGCCAGAGTAGGCACATTCGATGCCACTGTAACGAGGGACTCGGGCTCACCCCTCACCCCTAACACCCCCCCCTAGTAATTCAGCTGTACTCCAATATTACATATTTTTTTTGCTTCATAGCTTGTTAATTGCATTCCAGACTTCGAAAGCCGCTAATTTTCTTTGCACCTTCCAATCTTGCGTTTGTACAATCTAGCCAGACTGATTCCTTCGATATTGGGTCCGAAATTCATTCAAAGCTGTATTTGAAAACTCAAATAATATTCTAAAACGCTGTTTAGGGAAGTAATGGTTGTTTATCTGCAACACAAATGCACCATAAGTGAGCAGAATATAAATTTTTTTAAAATGTTACAAGTCGGTCGTAAATTTAAATTTTTCCCTGCACTTAAATGAAGTTCCACGTCACGAATCCGCATTGCAGTGTTGAGGTATATCTCACTTGTTATAATATACAGAGTACTCATTTTGTTGTGAAGAGCGAGCACTGATGTATTTACGCTGGGAATACGAAGGTGTAATGTTGCAGGTATCGGAGACCGGCGGTCATTTGGGTTAAAATGTGCATCCCTGGGAGGCAGGGTAAAGTAGTTAGAGTTGAAATGGGGAACTGAATCTACGTCTTGTTTCCCAGAATTGTTTTAATAACCAGATGAAAGCTCTACAACACTGCGGGAACTGTGCATAGCTATTATTCATATTATCGTTTTAGACTCCAAACGTAACCAGCCAGCCAACTAGCAAGCCGTGGTTACTTGGACCGAGGCAAAGCAGCCACTTGCCTGCCAGTTCCTACTAGGGACTTCCTCTTATGCTCTCCACACAGTCCATGGTAGCACAAGTGCCCTAGAGACATGCCAGTTTCCAGGAGGTCTTCTCCCAACCCTTCCACAGAATTTCCATGATTTCAAAGTGATTATTATTCAAAATATGGTGGCCCAAAGAGAAATGCCTATGCGACTTACTTTGAGATTAAAATCATACAAACGTATTACGCGAAATTCACAAAGAAGTGTGCAGGAATACAGTGTTTCTGAATGAGATTTGTGAAATGTGATACAGCTACTTTGAAAGCGCAAAATGAGTAGAAAAGTACGATAATGCTACATTCTGTATCACCATGTCCACCTTCGTCTAAAACGTTAATCTACACTGTATCTAATATGAGCCATAATACTTTTCTGCTAAGTTTGGGGTCTCGGAAAACAAGTACAATCCCTTCCAAGTTACTGAGGTCGATGTCTCCGTCTGACGAAGTGTACTTTTACAAATTTTGTTATGAAAGTGTTGTGGGCTTTATGTCACGTTATAATAACTGTGGAAAACGTGGACACGGGCTGTCATGGAATATGTCAGATCAGGACGAATTCAATGAAACTACAGACATGCCAACTGGGATAAACAATCTTCGAAGTGAGTTTCGAATCCTGGACCTCTAGGCTGCGAAGCAGTACTGTTAACCACGTGTACCTTGAAGTCATTTAATGACCAACTTGCTATTGGTTATCGTTGTGTGGCACTGAACACGTGTAGTGCGTACTGTTTATACACTTCCTCAGTGTTGTTAAATACTGATGGAATGACTAAAGCATAATCATAATTTATTTGATCATATTACTGCATTGTGAAGGACCGGTATGGTAAATGTGCCCAATGTTATAACAGCTTATTGTGTTTCGTGACGTTCTAGATTGTGGGCCGGGACGGCGCAATTGGTATAGGAATTCGCTACGGGCTGGATGGTCCGGTGATCGAAACCCAGTAAAGGAGAGATTTTCCGCTTCCGTCCAGACCGGCAATGGGGCCTAGCCAGTCTCCTACACAATGGATACCGGGTCTCTTTCCATGGGGATTGAGCGGCTGGGGCGTGGCGTTGACCAACCAACCCCACTCTAGTGTCGAGGTTAAAGAAGGAGATGAACTGTACCTCTACTGCCAGTGCGAGTCTTCATGGTCTGTTCTAGGGTGAAATTTACCTTTACCTTTACATTCTAGAGTCGCCGCAAAGCGAGTGTGCGTTCGTTCCTCTGTCATTTTTAATGTCTCAATTTGGAAACGGGATACTTTATTGATTTCTTATTTAGCTAGCCGTCGAAAACCTCTCACATTTCTATAGCCTACTTATCAGTGGTCCGTCTTAAAATTTTATCCTGATGTCATTGGTTCTACTGAACATCCAGACGTACTGAGACTCTGCTCGAATAGCGGGGAACGAAGTCACTTGGAGTGAGCTTCAGACTTTTATAAAGCGTACTGGTTACGTGAGGCACCAACAGGTTTAACAATAAAAAACTGTACGTTCCACGTATTCGGTGTATTTACGTGTTTTGTATTTGTCTCAGAATAAAGCAGCGACTTTTGTCCTATATAATATAATCTGACTGGTTTTTGTAACTGAGATCAAAAGTATTTTCTGCGCGGTACGAAATGTTAACTAACGGTTAACGCTTTGCCTCTAAAGGGTTAAAGGTAGTCGCTATTTGAAATGCAGAAAACAAAAAGTAATTTACAAAGATGCTTCAAGGAAAATGAATGAAATGCTGCAGAGAAATCTCATATATATGCTAAGAGATGAAAACCCAAATATTGTTAAAGGTTTAGCATCAAAATGTATAAAAGTAAAAAAAATTGTTTTAAGAAAAAAAACCTATATTTATCTCAGTATTTAACCAACTTGATGCACAAAATTTGTTTCACAGTAAGTTTTATTTCATGCCTCTACATGTTTCGAGCACATGTGCTCGAAACATGTAGAGGCATGAAATAAAACT
>Ga0123352_10006984_pt1 | contig 17378 bp, 7 predicted proteins | sample TergutLab28metaG_FD_89700 | JGI IMG/M metagenome (GOLD analysis project Ga0123352, IMG submission 89700) | Labiotermes labralis P1 segment gut microbial communities from Petit-Saut dam, French Guiana - Lab288 P1 | ecosystem: Host-associated > Arthropoda: Insects > Digestive system > Gut ... | reverse complement strand
CCTCCTCTCTCCCTCCCCCCTCCGCCCTCCGGGCCCCCCCTGGCCTTTTACCCGCCCCCGTTTTTCTTTTTTTTTTTTTTTTTTACATGATATTAGCACAGTTCAGAATTCAACACACTGATTCTTGTACATTCACAAACACTGTAAAAATTTGTTACTGGCAAAACGTGTAATTTTTTCACTATCTTTTATGTTGAAATGGGTTTGACAAACAATTTCATGAAATGCATTTCAGATGATAACTTTCTCTCATTAATTCCCTTAAAAAAATATGCCCTGCTCCTAGGCACTTCAGAAATTCAAATTCCATGCATTTGAAACTAATTACATCTTGAAAATCTGGAATCTCAAGACTCTGGATTCTCACACTTGAAGTTTCTACCCCTATATCCAAAAGATTACACTGCAGACAACTATGAAACAAATGTGTACCAATGGCTTCAATACGGGTTTTATTCTCTGGTTTATTCCCTCAAACATCATTACTTTAGTGCCTTGAAAGAATAATTTTCCACATACAAATTGATCATCGTCATTCAACTTCTGATGACCTGCAGAGCAGAGGATAATATCAACAATGATATTTTTTTTATATAAAATAGACCTCCATAATGGGATTCCATTTCTGACATGCAGTAAAAAGTCATTATGCTTTATGTAAAGGCAAATGCACAACTTCACGGTTCAACAGATTTAATGCACCTCAAAGTCAGATAAGTCCACGAATGTTACAAATAAAAAAAGAGGAAATTAAAAAATGTAGCAGTGGCTTGCTAATTTAGATTAGATATACCAACTGGCTTTGCAAACATCACACATTCATATGACTGGTCAAAGCATCAATAGGATGCATGTTACCAACAAACCATACTCCAAACAAAGTAAAGCAACTTAATGTTATTCACTTGATTCCTAGGATTACACCCCTGGCAACTCACAGGGCAGTTGGAAATTTTCACACAGGGACAACTGAAGGTAGGTTGGTCACCATCAAAATCTGTTGTTGGACCCTATCCAAACTATTTCATGTACAACAACCTATTTCTATAAACCTATTTATCAAGCATTTTAAGAAAATGACACTAAATCACTTGGTCAAGATTCTCCAGCCTTTATTCAAACCAAATTTTCAACATCACAGTCTCAGGAGATGGTCATTTGATCCCATCCTTAGTCAATTGAAAACACTCCACATACAACCCATTTAATATCATTTTAGTATCATCCTCCCACACATAACAAGGTCCACCAAAGTTGTTCCTTACCATATTTTCCACCTAAAATTCTGCTATAGTTTTATCACTTCCCACATGTGTTATTATGTCCAAAATGCTAACTTCCAACATAAAAAACATTTCAAAAATTCAGAAAAATGAAGTATCTATTTGTGGTACGCAATGCAGATGGATGTATAAAAAAACTGGTGCCATTTTAGCCTGCTCATAAAAATGAGAACATGCATTAATAGCACACAACACATTCCAGGAGACCATAATCCGTGGCATTAGCTAAGGGCCCTAATGACGAAGACAAGGAAGACCATAATCTTAACCTTTGTCAACATGAAACTTCCAATCTAACACAGTCCACGTCCATATTTTATAACAACTCAAATGGGCAGGGTAAATTGTTGTACCTTCCAATGGTGCACATGAAAGTAACAAACTGCAAGACAATATCTGAGGAAACAAACTAATGAGTATATATGGTATTGTGATGTCATTACAGTCAATCTGGCAGATTTCAGACACAATCCATTTCATGTACAGCTCGAAGAAGCAGCAGCACAATATATATCATACATGTACTAAAACTACCATCACCCTTCATTCACCTTATAACCATTAATTAATTTGTTTAGTTGCCAACAAGGCCAGATACAAAGCGTTTAAATGTTTACAAGAGTTTACAAGAGGCATGACAAGTACTGTTTAAGAAGGCGAACTTTACCCTGTACACGCGATGCAGGCATACAGGAGTTAAAGTATGGTTCCACCCATTTTAGCCTCAGCACTACATGTATGATGTTGAATTCTTAAAAGGTGAAGAAAGGCTGGCACTAATTAACAACTTTCATTATTAAAAGACACATGGTATGCACAAAATAAAGTTCATAACATCAACAGTCATCAAACACCATCCCCACCCATTTCTTTTCTACATTTAATATTACAATAGTTGATTCAGCTAGCAAAATGAATCTTAACTCACCTTCACTCTCAAAAAAATGGGGGCACCATTTTTTAAGGAACATTTGACCTTCCACTTCCAATTCTTTTGCTGGGCCTGCATATGGGCAATTCTGATACCTACCTATGACATCTTTATTACACTGCCCATACCATACACAATGATACTGTTCTGCGATGGCATACTGTGAACAAAAGGCAATTTACATACACAGATAATACGCTGATCTACGCTTAAAAAGTAATACATTACAAAATGTACATACAGTGCAATAATTCTGACACTTTCACTCGTTTTTCTTCAATTATGTCACAAACTGTAGGAGTTATGTAAAAGGACTAGTGGGCACAAATTGCACATATCAATTGTTTCTAAATCATATTTCAAACATTTCCTATGCCTACAAATATTTAGCAATTAATTCAAAAGGTACGCAGAAACACACAGACCTTCACAGGAAGTGTCCCTCATTGTCCAGTTGCAACCAAAACTAAATTACATTGATAAATGTTAGCAAAACTCTCCAATATATAACTTCACATAGTACTTTCCAACCGTTCTCAAATTGTTACACTTGTACGGACAACAAAATGCAATATCAAGGTGTCAGGATAGGACACAAGGCAGGGCATATAGCATTCATGGTAGATGAGAAAAATCGCAAAAATCTTTAATTGGAGAAGATGACAGGAAGAAAAAGACCTCTTGGAAAACCAGGGTGTAAACAAGACACATTAAATTGGATCTTAAAGAAATGGGGTGAAAGGGTGTAAATTGAATTCAATAGGTTCAGAATAAGAACTAGTGAAGGGTTCTTGTGCACATCCTAATGAATCCTTTGGGTTCATACAAGGTGGCGAATTTTTTGACCAGCTGAGCAACTATCAGCTTCTCAAGGATTTTACTGTATCAGGTGACTGGACTGTGTAACACTCATGTGACATACATAATGCTTAATCTGATGACAATGGATAAACTATGTTACATGAAGGAAATATTTCAAGCACATCATGGATGAATCAAGCATATCATCAGACATTAGGGCCGTAATTCACTTTACAGATTTGAGTGTCACACAAATATGTTAAGATGTGGACCACTGAGGTGTTCTTAACTCCCACTTAATGAAAACTGCACTGGTATCATGCAGAACTGAATACATTAGTGCCAATTCACATCAACAACTATCACACAACAAGCTGGCGTTACTTACAAGAACACATTACGATGCATGGTAAAATAAAAAATCACTTCAGGAATACAACTAAGCCTGGTATCAAGGCAACATATGCAGTTCTGTATAAAAATCAAACCTTCAAACATTCAAGGCATTATGCTAATAAAAAAATGAGAGAATGACCTTTCATAATCAATGGAGCAATTGCACAATAAGAACACAGGCTTTGAATGACTAACATGCTGGCCTTGCTCAATCCCATTTTAGAAATTCTATCATCACTCTGTACACACGTAGATTAACAAGATGATTGTGGGTACTGATGTAATATATGTACAGTAATGTCATCGCCAACCGGATTCATGACAATGACTCTGCAACTGCAGAATTTTTTAAGAAACATACCGTGGCTGCAGAAACAATTTGTTTGAAGTCACAGCACATTCACTTTCAGCCACACTTATACACAGTGTCTCTTTTATCAATCCCCTGAGCATAGTGGTGACAGATGCAGGCCTTCTATGTGATAAACCTGGCATGATCAGGGTAATGTAAAAAAGAAAACCCTGTATTATGCAAGCTACATAACAATAAAAAATTCCAAACTATACTCTCATGTAAATGAAACCGTACTACAAACAAAATTCACCTGGCTACAGACAGTCAACTGGAATTTAATTGCAGGCATATACACTGAGGCCTTATTTTATGTCCTAGTTGCTCCTGAAAAAAATGGGTGTAAAATGAAAGCATAAATAAAACACGATATTCACATAAGAAAAAAAAAATACATGGAAATCAACCAGCTGAACAGTGTTAAATCGAAACTAAAATGGTGGAAATTGGTATGGGGCATTAAAGCAAGGTGTAAAACAAACAGGTATAAAAGAAGGCCTTGGTATAATTGCACTTCTTTTCCCTCTTTCACCTTATCCAGACCAGCTCTGTGGGCCACCCAGCCTAAAATGCAATAGACAACAGAGGAACTTTCCATTGGTTTTCATGGATTTATAAATCAAAGTCTGCAGCACAAGTCAGACAACTTACATCAAACTAATCTTAAGCATACACAATACAGACCCATACCTGCACTTTAAACTATGCTAAGACAGAGAAATTTGAACCTATATGTCCACATCTCCACATACTTGATAAAAAGATGTAAAGTTACAGGGGCAACCTTACAGATACAGGAACTTTAAATTTAGTGAAGTTTACACATGTGATGACATACTTTAGGAAACATGTTAAAATAATCTGTGATTCATACAGAAGGTACAAAGGTTACTGATGAAATTACAACTGCAACAAATGTATCACTTTTCCTTGAGTCATTCTGGGGCTGTGAGCAAATGTACAAGACTGAACACACAGATATCATACACCTTTCCACAGCACTGTGAGAACAAAAAAACCATATAGGTAAAACAGGTTCTGCAGTTATATGGATATTGGTAACTCTTCTAAAGCAGTGCCATAAATCAGGCAGTTAGGCAATGACTTCTCACTGCCAAGCCTCAGGTTTAACACAAGGCCACCTGATATGAAATTTGTGAGTACTGTTAATTCCTTCCCTGCTAATCATAAACCCTGAGGAGTGTGACAGCCTAGACAGGCATGACAGTACATCCTCTATATTGAAATATGACTTCATCTGACCTTGTACTTTGCTTATCCTTTATCCCTCCCGATTAATACACACAGAGACCAAAACTAGAAAACTAAAATCTCTAGCATTCATTTAATGGAGGTCCAAAATTCAATATCAACACAGCATACACTGTTTCTCTTATGTGGCACATGCCACAACACCACCACCACCCCCTCCCACCCCACAAACAAAATAAAACCCAATGAACCAACTCAATAGTGCACAGTCCTTCTTGAAATGTTGATAGTAGCGCATCTGATTATAAAACTCTTTTCACAGAACCTGAATGCTTCATTATCATGTTGAAAAGATCATGCCACTGGACCCTAACACCAATCAAGTGCATTCAGCCTACAACTTCACATCCAATTTGGAACACCTGTTTTTATCTTATCCACCCATTTATACTATATCTTACATGCGATCTCTGCTCTTTAGGTTTTCAGACTAAAATTGTATACAAATTTCTTATCTCCCTCAAGCATGCTACATGCCCCAGTCTTTACACTTTCCTCAATTTGTTCCCCCTATGTACATATTATGAAGCCCTTCCTGTTGCTTTCTCACTTTAATGTCTAAATACACTTCTCAACACTGTTCTTGGACATCATCAAACAGCATCTCCCACAAAGCAAGAAGCCAAAATGATTCAGTTTTATGGTAATAGATATTGGTATTTTTGAAACACCTAAATTTAAAAATAATATCAAATTGTATTATTTTTATTTCCTCAGGGCCCAAATAAAAATGTCAAAAAAAATACTGGTTGGTGACCATATTCTAGGAAAAGACTAGCATTTCTTTAACTCTTCCCTTCAAATAACCTAGTTGAGGTTGCAAATACCACGTCTGAACATGTACAAACTAAATCAGCTATTTTTAACTTATGGTAACAGTATTTAAATTGCAATCCTAGAGCCTTTAAAAGAAGCAGAACATTCAAGCTTGAGGCAGACATATAAGCATTTTAGTCTACTTTCTTTGATGCATAAAGACACATGGCTTATGGCATGGGAATAAAAAACACTTATTCAAAGCAACCTTTAATCTCTGAATACTTCTTTATCAACAGGTGAGCCATATTATCTCTGATTTGTCACCTCACACCTGTTCTAATTGATATACCAGAGTGATATGAACTATATATGTTCACATGTCAAACTTCTCTGGCTTTACAATGAAAGCCCTTTCACAATTACATGAACAAGAAATAATGGGTGTACTACTATTCTATCACACCACAAAACATATAAGAATTCTGGTTTATTTCAGAGTTCAGTACATTAATCCCCAAGCACTATTATACAGATGAGTAAAATGGCAATTCCATCTATATAAGTGCAAAGATGTCTGTATACTTCCTGGCATTTACCTACTGTGATAAAGCATTTTATCAGTCAGTTACATGCTGTGCAACACAACACATTACAGAGAATGGGAACAGTACAACATAGTTAACTGCCACTCTTCCACATGCACAGAAAGGATGACATCACTACCAATACACACCATCACTATGGAACTCTGTAAGACTCATTCCACTATCATGAGAAAGCATCCCAACATGATCATAAGGGCTGTCGTGGTACAACATGATAATGCCCATCCCCTTGCAGCCAGCACTGTCCTGGGCATGCTGCACTCATTGTACCGTCTCCATAAAGCACAGTCACTCAGGTATTTATCCCCCAACACCACAATGGCATAGCTAAGAGGTACATTTCAGCAGCAGAACAGTCAGTTCTTGAAGGTGTGGATCATCAGCATGTACCTCAATGAAATGTCAGCCTCAACACCACTGCAGACTTATTTTAACAGTTTCTACTCCTTTGCCCAGAACAAACTCTAAACAGGTTTCATTTGAACGAGTCTTGTATTTCAATTCAAAGTTCACCATCACCTCTCACACAACAAATATCTACTACACAAATACCTTTAACTTCCGTTCAATTTCATAGAAAAAGAAAAAACATGTCACAACAACAGGCAACAGCCAGCTCTAACGTGTTATACAAACATTCGGGCTAACAAGCAATACATCTGGATGAAACTTTATTTAACCCAGAATGTTAGTTACAGTGTTCACGAAATGCACAATTAGATTCTAGCCTCAGATAGAACAATCTACTCCTCAAGTTCACAAACGCATTCTGCAAGATACAGCTTAATTACATTCTCCCATTACAGGCATGCACACCAAACCATGCCCTGGTGGTGTTGTTGAAAAAGTAGGCATAAATCAAAAGACATAAAACAAGCATACTATTCCCATGAAAAATAAGAACAGATAATGGTAAACCAACATTCGATTTCCAGTATGAAAAATAAAAACAAGATCAGGAAGAGTGTTAAGACTGGGAGACAGGGGCTGTCAGAACACCATACAAGGAGGTGCATAAGGATGCTAAAGTAGGAAAAACCATCAAAGATCATGTCTTTCTTCACCAAGTCTTTTATCTCCCCCTCTGCCATACACACTACATCATTCAATCATCCAGACAACTTTCATTAAGAACACCAAGCACCATTCCAACAAACACTAACAAAAATGCTGTAATGTTTATTAATAACTAACAACACATGATCATGTTCAGGGAGTTATCATTTCCCTTACTACACTGAATATGGCTTCATACTTTTTTGACTAAATAAAAGGACATGAGTGCCAAACTATATTTAATGGCAGGAAACCAAACCAAACACACAAGTGCGTGCACGCGCACACACACACACACACAAACAAACACACACAGCTCTTGTAAACTACTTTTCATGGTCTTGGAATATGGTACATTCCTGAGGAAGTGGGAAGACAGAAATTTTTCTTTCACCCTATGACTCATACAAAGGGGAAGAATACTGCAAGCAGACTATGAGAATGAACGCTAAATTACAATTACTGATGTAAACATAAGTGTTGAGAATAATGTCTGAACATAAGACATAAAACACGTGGAAGATTACTTAACAACACACTTCACACTCTTGACACTTCTTCTGCTGACACTGTTTGGAGGAACAGTAAGACCCACCAGACAAGCAACTCAGATGGGGGATATACAAAATGCATGGTTAGGAAACCTCATTCACAGAGCCATTTAGAACAAAATACGAGGATAACACAAAAACACAAGTGCATTAAGAAGTATCCATTGTACATTTAAGGATAAATGTACAATGGATTTTCAAAAACTATGACTCCCTAGGACATAAAAATTAAAACACAAGGAATTTCAATAAACACAGCTCACTTCTCCAGCTACAGTATCATTTTTCAACATCATTCCCAAGCGTATCAATGCACTTTTACCACCCCTAAAGGAGTTTAAAAATTTGCACAGCAGAAATCGGCTCTTGCTTTCACAGCCAATCACACATAGCCAATCCCACTTCCTCACTACTGCGGAATCAGTGACCAAAGCATTACTTCAGCAGCCCAAACAACAGGGTGGATTGTAAAGAAGTTCTGAATGAACGACTGCCATTCTTGTGTCTGACATGCACTGTGTAGTGTTCCACTGTTCTGCTGAAGGATCTCACCTTGTGACAGTCACCTGTCTATGCCAAAGAAGCAATATATCATCAATTCTACAATAATGAGGAAGTGAAACAGATGTTCACGAGTGGCTGTGATTGCAAGAGCCCAATTTCTGCCACAAGTGAATTGTTCATTTCATGCCAAATTGGACAAATGCATTCATGTGCTCAGGGACTGCTATTGAAGTCAAATAAATAAGCTACATTTAATGCTGTAATGATGTACAATTTAATTTTTATGACCTCAGGAACCTTATCTGTTGAATACTGCTTATATGTGCATGAGTTTCAACATACATTAGCATCAAAGCTACATGTGCCTACCTAAAAATTAATTAAGAGGTATGAAACAAGCAATAAAATAAACAAACTGGAGACACTAAAAAGCATGATTAAACTGATAAGCTGTGTATGTTTATTGATTAGACTGCATACTTGGAACTGGATGCAATGCATTGTCTTTTATTGGAGTGAATGTTTGAATTTTACTACCACAGTTTAATGTGGTGAGATTTTTCAGAATCAATATACTCTCCTACATCCTGGCACCATATAAATCATGTGACCAGCAACACCCAATTTGGGTCAACTCGGGTCAAAGCACGAGAATAATAGCGACTTCTCACAGTACTAAACACCATTCAAGCTTACTTAAGGAAGGGAGGGGACAGTAATAGAAAGCAACAAGCCCACATCATCATGGATGATGTGCAGTGTTATACCATTATTATTAACGTTCAAGGACTGCATCATGCATTATTGTATCATCTCTGAAAATACACAAAACCAATCAACTTCCATGCAACGTAACAACATAAACAGACGCAACGTACAAGCAAATGCAACTGTCAACTAACTTTGCGTTAAACCACAATTCAAGAATTGTGTGTGTGCTTCAGGTGAGGGCAGCATAAACTTTCAAGAACATTTCATACTCACTCATAAAATTAGAAAAGCTGTAGATGATTTCTGGGGCATGAGCACAGCATGATAATCATGTGACAAAGATAACTATTAGGTCATGTGTGCATTTATCTCTTCAAGCCTGTTTTTGGTCATCGCAAAAGTTCATGTAGCACAAGAGAAAGGAATCAACAAAATATTAAGGCTTACGTTTGGGATACATGGTTTTGTCAGATAACTGAACGTGTATGAAAAATTAAATAAAAGGCTTATCAAACAACTACAGTAAAATATAATTTTGTGTTTCATGAGGTACATTTTAATTCTCTGCTGTGAAAATGGGAATGTCAAACAATGTTTAATAACCACTGAATAACTACACAATTCACTGAATAACCATCAGTGTAATGGTTAAGAGATATTTGTGAATAAAATGAATGATCTAGGACATGGGGTTAAGAATGAACATAATGTCACCCTGACATATGACATACACATTTCTAATTATAAAAACTATCATTTGGCATTTTAACTTGAAAGTGAAGTGTTCCCAACAATCAGCCTGCTTTACCTTCTAGAGCAAAGTCACACCACCTTTGTTCATTTTTTGGTGCATTTGCAAAATTGAAAAAACCAACTATTAGCTTCATTTCTGTCTGTCCACATAGAAATCATCACACACTGGAGGGATTTTCATGAAGTATGAGTATTTTTTGAAAGTCTGTCCAAAAAAGTCAAGGTTAATTAAACACCAACAAGAATAAAGGGTAGCTTACTTGAAGACCAATACCCATTTATGATCATATCTCGCTCAGTTTTTCTTAGAATGAGACATGTTTCACACAAAGTTGTACACAATGTCAAAACACGCAGTTTATGTACAACTTTTTTTAAAAACTTGTAGCATTTATGGGATGTAAAAAACACTGCAGAGCCAGACAGGCTACAGATAACGTTATGGCACAGGTGTATTGCAAGCTGGATATCTAAGGCTACAGATGCAATCACAACATGTAATACTCATTGCCTCCCCACTACAACAATGGTTGCCACAACGTGCTTCATTGTTACGTTTTACGTACGCTGCCTGTCTTATTCTTTGGCTCTTCATCAACACATAGTCATCCCACTCACCGTACATTCAGCATTACATATTTGAAAAAGGTAGCTACAGAGTGAAGCAAGCAGGGAGAAACAGCCTCTTGCAAATTACACTAACTGCCCTACACAGCATGGTTGTCAAAAAGCAATGCACCTAAGCTTAATGTATGGAGATGGCAAATATACGTCTTCTCTGAAAAAGAAGGCATGTGATGCACGAATCCAGAAGCAGGCTGGGCCTACTGTGTAGACCATTTACAATAGTATGTCCATATTCACATAGTGCTTCCATTACATACTGAGTCTTACAACACATTGGTGAAGAATGAGTCGCAAACACTTCAATAAAAGAAGGAAAATAACCTTTACCCCAACAGACATTAGTTCCATAAATGCTGTAACATAAAATGATGATCAAACACTCCTTGCTGTTCCAAGACATTCTCAAAGAAACAGCTTTTAAAACTGTGAGTCTCCCAAATGATCTCATTACTTGTATACTGAAGATGAAGAAGAATTGAAAGTACTAAAAATTATCATTACTTAATCAAGACACAGCATAAAAAATTAGGATGCAATTCAAAACACCTCACATGTTTAACATTGTGAGTTATTAAAATTCAGTAACGTTCCAGATTACAAGATCAATTAAAAATTTCATATTAGAACATTAATCAATTCCGAAACATTAAAATTATTTTACATTGTCAACTGCGATCAAAACTCTCCCTAAAAACAACCCCTAGACTATTCACACACACACATACACACACACAAAGTTTGATCCCAACCCATGTGCTTTCTATTTAAAAAATATATCCCGTTGCTTTATTTTATTTTTCCGCCACATACTTGCTACAAAGAATCTCTACAAATCCGTTTTTATAATGAGCACATTATTTGTTAAACTGTTCGAGGGTGCGGTATATACGAAATATCGATGGCCTTCGTCAACCAAATATGGCGCATAACTTTCATAGAACGGTACATATCTACCAAAAAGTCGCACATACCTGACTAGTGAAGCTTAAAATGAGTAGCACTGAGATCCACTTCATCGACAACAACTCCGCTGGTACAGAAAGAATACCATTACATTCTATGCACTGCTCATTTTCAGGCTTACGTTTCAGTCCCCTGAAAGCTGTCGGTGACATTCTAGCTCAAACTTTACCAACTCAACACACTTTCTTCAAGAAGTCTAGTAACTCTTTCAATTCGGCATTACGTTTATTCAAAATGTCAATTCACATATTCTAGCTTCATGTACCTATAACTACGTATATTTTATTCGGTAACAGCCTAAACAAGCAACCTCCAACACCACTCACTCCCAACGATATGTGCTTTTAACTCATAGTTCGTCACATACATTGAGAAATCCCGTTCTCCGTGAGTCAGCTCAATAGTGACGTCATCACATAAGGGCCGTACTCCCGTTGATACGGATTCCAGAGATAAAACAAGGCGCATACCTAACAGGTATCAGAAAACATTGTGGTGTCCTTCGGTTATTCTCAGAATTTAAATTTATTTTATTGTTTGAATAATAATTGAATATTGCAGTAAAGTATGTTCGATCCGTGAAGTATTGACGTTTTATTTACTGTAGGATAGTTCTTATCAAGTGTGTAATCGAATACGAAGTGAAAGGTTTGATGCTGGGTCCCGGGCGACGTTAAAGTGCCATCTACTTTTCATCAAGGGTACCAGCGACTGAATTCCAATAAAAGATGTCACTGACGTACCGAGTCCGATGATCTGATCACAGCGGCCTGAACCAAACACAATGCGGCTGCTTCATTCCGCTGGTCGTTTGTGTTGTGTATTTCAATTCAAGTGTTTTGGGACACACATTTATCCAACAGATGGACATGTTCCTCTGGAATGGAAAGAATTTCACATTTATTCATAGGATTTATACCAGTAAAGACACAGGAGTAAAGTAATGCAGTTTGTATTAGGCATAGAGTGCAGTAAATACTACTTTATGAAGTATTTGCCAGCAACCTACACTTATTTATGTCCCATTCATAGATGTGTTTGTTTCCGTGTTAACTTTTGCAGCATCATCAGTGCTGGTTGTTGTATTATTATCGTGGCTTTCTTTATTTTAGTCACTGTTTCTTCTTGTTGCACTCACATATGACTTCAGGCATATATTCCTGCATAATTTCTGTAATTGTAATTCTTACCTATAAGATTACCTTGTTACTTTGATACTTAGCCTATTGCGATCATATGTCGCAATAGTTAGCATCAAAACTACACATATAAGCGTGTTGCTGAATACAAAATAGCGTGAATAGCTGACAAAGCAGTTCACCTCATATATTCCATATCCATGCATTAAAGGAGTATTGAAACTTGCTCGATAAAACCAACAAACGCACATGTATAAAAATGCATTTTATCACATATTATTAATTAACAACATGTTTGTGAAGCTTCCCTGATGATGATCACAAAAGAGATCGATAAAACATATTTTATGCATGTGCGTTTGTTGGTTTTATTACCTAAGTTTAGAATAGAAGGTTGTTATTCTAGCAACAAATCTACCGCCACTCACGTAGCGTGAGTTAGTACAAACGTTTGGCACAGGGTCCGCAAATGTCGCATTAGTTTCAGTTTAGTAAGGTGGATAATGTACAGATGTCACTATATTGTTTGTGTGACCGTGCGGTGGGGGACCCAATTTCAATGTGATTCTATGCAGGTCACTCGAAAACAGTGCACACGACATTTCCTCCGGAAGTAGAGTCTACATATACATGTAACCAATTTATCAAATGTGTCTCTTTAGCCGTAGTGGCTAACGACCTTGGGTTATGCTGCGAAGGTGTCGCTGATTCGAAAGTCGTATAGAAACATCAGGGCCGTTTTGTACCTATACTTTCCTCTATATACATAAAAAACAATGCTGCGAACGATTATCTGGCGAAATGACATCTTGAAGCTAACTGTTACGAGAGCTGTGCGAATAAATGTAGTCAGGTGTCTCAGTGTCGAGTATGTTAGGAGAAAACATTTTCACAGGTAATTCACTAATTTCAAGTTGAATTAATTTCTAAATGTAAAAAAGTGTACCGCATGCATTTGTCGTTACAAACTGATATTTGACTTGACCGAAGTTTACTGAATTCTCTGTCTAGTCTGTAGTATTTTTGCCCTGTTCAAGAGGTCGTAGTTCAAACTCTTGGCTAGGCGAACCGCTATCCGTATTGGGGTTGTGCGTGGCTCTCCAAGTCCCTTCAGGATGTGCTGGATTAGTTGCTTAAGTAACTGATTTGTTCCTTTAACAGCATTTCCTTTTTTTTTTTTACGGAACGAATATGTATGTGTAATTTATTTATCCTATCATTCGAGATAAATATTCAGAGATACTGAAAAAACATCGTTAAACGAAGGAAAAAAATGAAATTTATCGAACTGTATGATTCCAAAGGAAAGTGGATAAGCAGGACGATTTTTTACCACTTCATTCATGGTTTCGTCTAATATATGACGGTGGGAACATGGTTGGAAAACCTGTAAAAGGTATGTTTTTCGGGAGGGGGGGGGGGCAGTAGGAGATTGTTTTTAATTTTTCCAATATATTCAGCATGTACCACGATTCTCTGAATAAATCATTAGACATTCCAAAATCACTGAATTTGTATATAGTCTCATCCCTATGGAAACCAATGATTAATTTTAGATTGTAAATTTTCTTTCGTTTTCCTCAGTTCTTTGGGTGCTAAAGAAAAATATTTAACCTGCTGTCAGTGTTTGTCCTAATACTCCATATCAACCAAATTCAGATTCAGGATATCTGGTAGTCAGCATGTGAGTGTTCCACTTTAGGTCAGGTTTTGAGTTGCATTTAGAATTTAATTAAATTCCCTAGATTCTTTATACAGGGCATTTCTTTTAGTGCCACAAGTACAGCAGCTGTATTGCACAGAAAGCTGCATCTGCCAGGACATCTGTGTTAGCTGCAGTGCTCATTAGAGTGATAAAAGAAACACAGTGTAGATCTTGAGTATCATATAGTACAATACAAATATGGTATATTGTTCTGTAGTGCTGTTTATAGTCACATAAGAATTTAATGTTGAAATATAGCAAGGTATTTGTGTCAGAAATTACTTAACAATATGATGAGTATGTGTGTTTTCATTTCAAAAATTATTTGGAGTGGAAGTAGTGAGATAGGAGATAATCTTTTAATGCTGGTTTAAGACTCTTATATTATGGTTTAAGACTTTGTCAGATGGAAGACTATTGTATAACTTGCATGGTACACTCCTTTCTGCCCAGTAGTAAGGTTAGAACCTGGTACATGGTGGTCAAATTTATGGCTTGTACATGCCATGTTTTAATTTGTATGAAAATTTTGCATCGTATTTAAACAAAAGTCAGTAATGAGAATTGGTATTTACTGTCAAGGGGAAATGTTTTATATTCTTTAAGTAATTCCATGCGCGATACTTTTCTTTACACCCACAGTTAATCTAATAATTTCTGATGGATGATGATAACTCTTTTCCTATCAGTTTAATTTCCCAAAATATATATCTGTCAGACATAATGGAATGGAAATATGCAATGTAATCCAATGTTGAGTGTCTTTTTTCGTAAATGGTGTTACAGCTGTCATGGTAAAGCATGTGAATGTAGTTTCATGAAAATGTATTGAAGTTTTTTTCCCCATGCTTTACATTATCATAAGTCTGGAAGGCTAGGGAATTTAGTTGTAACTTGTACTGTGATTGTTTTATTACCATAACCTATATTTCAGTGATTTATTATTATTAATAGCAAATTTTATGAAGTTGGCTTGGCCAAAATAGTTTTTTTTTGCCATATACCATTTGTTAATGTCAGCAAAGACATCATTAATACAATTTGAAAATGGTCACTTTTGGAATAATATGCAGGTAGCCCTTGTTTCATGTCATTGTACTTTATTGCCTCTTGCTAATTTACACCCCTTTTTAATTTACGCCCTCTCATTTTTGGTTTAATGCCCTTTGGCTGGCTGTGCACTGGAATGCTGCAACGTGTGAAACTCACAGCATAGAACATGTCTGGTTGGCAGTGTGCTCACTGTAAACTCTCAGTCACTGTGTGCTTGCTGTTTAGGTTTGTATTTTGTGGTGTGTTTGTTTTCTTTAATTTAAGTTATTGTGCAACCTGAATTTAAAAAAAAAGCAACAAAGGGCAATATGTTTCAAAGAGAAATTAGACATAATAAATTGCCTTTAAAAAGGTGAACACACTGCTAATATCTGCCACCTTACTCTTGCTTGGCTTGGCCAAGAACCCTGTACATACAATTTGTGATAATGATGAAAGCATTAATGGAAGTGCTGTCATAAACTTGCTATCCTTTAACACACCCTACCTTAATTATCATTTGACCAAACTTCCTCAAGCCATCTCATCCACAAATTAATATAAGTGTATGCAAGTTGTTCACAATTCATTTCTGGATTTAATAAGCTAAAGTTAATATTGTTTATTTCTATATTAACATAAGTAACACAGTATTAATATAATAAGTGTGTGTGAGTGTCTTTCATCAATGAAGAGGCTGTCAGTGGTATGATTGCCGCCAGTCCCTTCCTATTCTGTTATTTCTTATGGGAATACATGTTTTGTTTATGCCAGTTTTGATTTACTCACCATTTCTCAGGAACACATTTGGGGTGTAAAACAAGGGCTATGTGTATAATGGCATGATTAGTATCAGCAAGTAATGTACAGGTGGTGGTAGATCATTTATGTAAATTAGAAAAAGCAGGTGACCAGTGTGGAAACCTTCCTCTGTTGATCATGAAGTATGTCAGTAAAGACATAGTTATTCAGTTTTTGGATTGTGTTTAGTGTGTAAGAGGAGGTGGTAGGAATAAAATTGTCTTAAGCTCTTTTCTTTAACATGTGACAGAATGAGCCAACAACTGGTGACATGAAAATATGAACATATTTTCCTTTAAACTTTATTTTGATTTCCTGTATGAATTTGTAAATTCACTTGAATTATATTCCTTTTGGTAATAATTTAAAACTTACGCAAACTTTTTGGAAATGTTCAATTACCTTGTTTTGTATATGCATTTGTAAATAGACATACATCCATATTGGGCCTGGGACCCACCCAGCCTCCTGTTCAGTGGGTGCCAGGCCTCTTTAGGGGGTTAAAATGGTTGGGGCATATCCTACTTTCATCTAGCACAGGGGTAAAGAATGGGAGGAGCAATACCTCTTTTCGCCGTGTATGCCTTTATGGCATGGACGGGGACAAGTATACTTATTTATAAACATGTCACAGCTTTGTTAATTGGTTGATTGCCCAGTAACTGTTGTCATTACTCTGGATTTGCTGCAAGCACATCCTTTTTATGCAGAGATCCAATGTGACATACTTTATAGACAGAATTTGATTAAAATAGTTAGAATGTTTTATAATGAGCAGTCTATGCTGAATTTGTGATGAGAGCAACGGAGTGCTGGAACAGGTTTTGTTTTCTACCATAACATTTCCATTTCATTTTATAATCATGCATTATAAATTGTATTTGTCGCTGCATATATATCATCACTGTAGTACTGGAGTTTATCATGTCCATCAACACCAGCTCTCAGGAAGATGTATTTGAAATTAGGAAATTACATGAAATCATTTTGTATCTAGGAAGTGTGTCATCCCCATTGTGTGTGTGAAACTAGGAGAAGGTATGTAGTCAAACACAACTTAATCACTGAGGTGTATTTAATGACTGTGATGGAAACAACTACATGTTTCGGCCTGTGTTGGCCATCATCAGGTTGTCT
>Ga0123352_10006979_pt1 | contig 17386 bp, 11 predicted proteins | sample TergutLab28metaG_FD_89700 | JGI IMG/M metagenome (GOLD analysis project Ga0123352, IMG submission 89700) | Labiotermes labralis P1 segment gut microbial communities from Petit-Saut dam, French Guiana - Lab288 P1 | ecosystem: Host-associated > Arthropoda: Insects > Digestive system > Gut ... | reverse complement strand
GGATCTTATTGTTAGTTTCAAGTTCCTCAGTTTTAGCTCTCAGATATGCCTTCTTTTTGTTCCTGAAATGCCTGCTAACTTCACGCCTTACCTTGTTCAAATTATCTACGTTGCTTTGGCTTGGATACTTTATCCACTGAATTTTAGCCCGCTCCCTTTGATCCAAAAAACCTAAATATTCTTCATCATCCTGGGTTTATTCTGGTTAAATTCATCCAAACCCAGACTCTCTTTCGCTGACATTTGTATATTCTCTTTAATGTTTTCCCAAATCCTATTTACGTCCTGGTCATCGTCCGAGTTTTTCAAAGCTGCAAACCTCTTTGTAATCTCAATCTGATATTGTTCCATAACCTCTGGCTCATTTAGCTTCCTCAAGTTAAAACTTTGCCTATCAAACCTCTGCCTACACTGTATTTATGTGTTTTGTATTTATCCGAGAAAAAACAACGACTTTTGCCACTTACACCCTAAAGTGATTGGTTTTTGTAACCGAGATGAAAAGTTTTACAGCGCGGTACGGACTGGGCCTTTAAATAGAGCGGTCTGCGCTTCGTCTTTAAAGGGTTAACAAGAAAGTCAGTTAGTTCCACAACACTAAATTAATATAAGAAAATCAATCAATGAGTGATATTTTTAAAAATATTACTTCAGCAAGGATTAGCTTAGCTCCCTGAAGATGATCTTAGGATTTAAACATGTTGGAGCGATTTTAAATGTTTTAATGTAAAAAAAAATATAGGTGCCTTAGTTGGTGTGCTAATTAAATGATGTTAAAAGTAGTTTTCATAATGAATTTCAACACGATCTAAAAATAATATCAAGAAAAGAATTTGTAATTGAAACATACAGTATGTTACTGTCTCATCTTTTCCATCATCGTCAAGAATTTCTCCAATTCACAATTCTTCCACTTCGTTATCTTCTCCTCCTATGTTGGTTTGTGAACTTGCACAAACAAAATACTTACCGGTTTGCCTTTAATTTAGAAACAACAATTCTGCCATTGTGGGCCGGGTAGATTAGTCGGTATGGCGAATGATTACGAGCTGGACGGTCCGGGATCGAATCCCGGTGGGGACGAGATTTTCCGCCCGGCCAGACCGGCTCTGGGGCCCACCCAGCCTCCTGTAAAACGGGTACCGGGTCTTTCTCAGAGGTAAAGTGCGGCCGGGGCGTGCAGCTGACCACTCACCCCCTTCTAGTGCCGCAGTCATGGAAGAGTAGAGCTATACACCTACCCACCCTCTGACCCACACCGGGCCTGTAACGGGGTCACTTTACCTTTACCTTCAATTCTGCCATTACACACAATCTCCTAAACCTTTCTCACTATTCTTTTATGCACCAATATTGCTACTAGTATTTGAGCCCTTTCCTCTGGAATAATACTTCGTATAACCACCACTTCTCATTTCACTTTGTCCCTTCCACTAAACTTCAATGACACCAAGAAGAGACATTGCATTCTTCTGCATCTCCTTCTTAAAATTCTCCAATTTGCTACATTGTTTCAAGGTCCTTACACAAGACCTACAGACGCTGACAGCGACATGTAGCGCAACAATGTAACAGGAACAGATCGTTTCTTTTCCATTTTTACAGCAACATATAAATACCATCAATGCTAGGAGAACGTATTATTGTCGCAAAAGTTATAAAAAAAAAGCACTCTACATTGGAAGCAATATGTATTTGATTGCACATTCAACTATTTACGCGAACGTTCCACAATTTTACATTATAAGTAGGTCGCCTCTCTTGTTTTTGAAAGATTTTGTGAAGCAGAGTTTAGTGGTGAAGTCGATATGGCGCTAATGTCTCTGCATTCAACAGAATGTATAAAGGCAGCGTGAACACTCAGCTGTACAGACACTGTCAGCAGGTAATCACACTTCTGCCGTTACCTGACGCTAAAGATGGAGTATGGTGTGTTCTCAGCGAGACAAGTATCGGACCTAATTTTCAGACATAATAACTTCTGAAAGATACACTGGAATAACGCCCGCACTATTTCGTGAAAATTAAGACTTCAGCGGAATGAATACACATTCTTCCGTAAAGACGATGCAACCTCCCGCACAGTCAATAACTGAATGGTCGTCTGACGTATCATTTAGTGATCCATGGAAAGCTACTTAATAAGGGATAAGAATGTATAGCTCACTGAATGCAATAGTGGTACAATCCAAAAATTTCCTGTGTAGAGTTGATACTATGATTGAGCTCAAAAATATGGCAACTACATGCGAAAATAATGGCATCTAAGGGGTTACGTTTTGAATGAGAAGTATGCCGGTATAATCGGAAGTAGCTGTTATATTTTTGAGCTGAACTGTAGTATTAACTCGGTTTGGCAGTCTTGAGTTGTGCCAGTATTAATTTCGGTTTGCGATATTATGTGAGACATGAGGTTCTCTTATCGGTGTTGCTGAAGATGCAAGTATTACAGAAAGTCACTCCCTGTCGATTGGTGTATGGTTCCCGATGTTCCGAAGGATAGCATTGTCTTCATTCTCGGGATCGAGTACCAGAAGGAAAGTAGTGATTTCTTCTTAGACTTCTTGACCCGGAATATTAATGCATTATGATCTATTGAAACATAGGTAACTCTAGAGTGTTTCCTTCTGTTTCCCTAAACATAGCAGATGTCGCAGACAGTGCCGGCGGTTGCATGATTTCTAAGCGATATAGCTGCCGTGCTTAGGAAAATAGTAACCACACACTCTGTATTACCGAATCAACATTCTTTAACATCCTAGAAGACTAGAATCTTCAGGAAACTAGATGTTCAATTGTTTGTCCATCACCCTGCTTTCAGCATTCACAATTCATCTGAAGGTACTGATTTTTGACAACACAAAATAAATGTTCCAGACATGGGCGATACTTCAGATGATACACTGAACAGGCTGACTCGCTTAATTCTGGAGAGTGTTGACAAAAATGTATCCATTGAAATCAAAGAAAACTGTATGGACGACACACACTGCAGGCTGAAGCGTATTGTCGAATACGTGGATAACAACAGCACTGTGCGCAGGTGAGGCTCATTAATATTTACTATAAATTCGAAGTTAGGCTTCTACTTTGCAGCCAGGTCTAAATGTTCACTAGAAATTTCTGGATATTTTCCGGAATTACAAAACTTATTTTAATGGATTTTGAGTCGTGAATGCGTCGTCAGTATAGTGACTAGGCTGCAGATTGGACACAGCGCGTCCCGATTCCTGGCCACGTAAAGAGATTTTCCTATACTTCAAAACATTTAGACAAATTCTGGGACTCAACCAGCCTCCTACTGAATACATGCGCAGAGCACTTTACCCAGAGGTGAAGCGGCCGGGGCGTGAATTTGACAACCCAACTACATCGGGAGCCCTTATTAAAAACATTTGGACCTACACTTCTACGCCTCCTATACACCTTTATGCCTAGTAGATGAAAAACTACACTTTACTTTAAACTGCTTGTACTGTACCTTTTAAACAATATTTTTCAAATTGGGTTCCGCGAAGGCTAGTCAGAGGTTCCGTAAAACGACGTCGATGAAAGCTTGGGCATTTTGTATGCTGTCTTAATTATTTGTGTCAAATTGCTTCTATAATGATATTAAACTATAAATACTAGTGGGTGAAAATAACGGCTATCGAATTTGGATCCCTAACTAACGGAAGATTGTGTCGAGTCGCGGTGTCCTCTTTAACCTTTTGGCGCCGGAATTATTTTTTAAAATTTTAGCACACCTGTATATAAAATGTGAATAATACAGGTACCAAATATGTTACAATTATGAAACAAACTGCATTTTGAAGAGAAAAAAACGGAGAGTATATTCCAGGTTTAAAATATTCAGTAGCTGTATTTGTTGAATAAATGTATAAAATGTAACTTTAGAGGTTAGAAGTGAGGTACGACTACTATAGTTGACATTAGGCGTCAAAAGGTTAAGCCAGAAGTTATGTGCAATTCGCGCAAAGACAAAACTCAAACTGAAAGCATGTGTCCCACAATCCGTGTAGCTCCAACTGAAGCAAGTGATGTGTTACAAAACCACAAAAGTGACGACGGCATTACTGCTTCTACTTCAGGAGGAAGTAATGGTTCGAATTCAGAAATTCGTGTTGAAGACCGCAAAAGAATACTTGAAAAGAAACAGCCCAGTTGGATGTCTAGTAGCGAATTCTTTTGCCTAGTTACTGATATTCAAGGGGGCTACTGTGTAAGCCCAGTTTCAAAAAATGGAACGATACAGTCAAACGAACAGAAACAGTGGCTGAAAGCGATGAACGAAGAATTAGCGTCACTGAAGGAGAATGAGACTTGTGAGCTCGTCAATAGGCCCGTCAACGCAAAGGGGATTCAAAATCGCTGGGTTATGCGCGTAAAGATGTCATGTGACGGCAACGCACGCTGTAAGACTCGACTGGTTGTGAAGGGTTGTGCGCAAAACAAGGAATTATTTATGATGTAACATTAGTTCCGTAGCACGCTAAGACACCGTTCGCACAATACTGGCGGTGCCCGCTTCAAAAAAATATAAGAGGCTGAAACAGTTCGATGTGAAAAAAGCCTTCTGCTAAGGTGAACTAGAAGAAGACGTGAACATAGAGCAGCCGGAAGGTTTTGACGATGGCAGTGGTCGTGTATGTCGGCCGAAACGAAGCCTCTGCGGTCTAAAGCAAGCACCACGGTGCTGGAACAAGCGGTTTACTAGTTTCACGAAGAATGCTGTATTGAAGAAATAAGCACAGCTGATCCTTGCCTACTTTATCCTACGCACGAAGACAGATTTCTCTACATTGAAATTTATGTTGATGATGGACTGGTCTCGGTGACGAAACTAAAGTGTTTCTAGGGCTATTTTAAACGGAATTTAAAATCACAATTGGCTCACTTGAGAACTTCCTCGGAATGCAGTTTAAGTGTTAAAGTGATGGGAGGATCTTTGTCAGCCCAGAGGCGAATACGAACAAGATACTGAAAAAGTTCAACATGGCTGAAGCAAAAGGTTTGTCGGCGCCTGCCAGTTACGAAGAAAGCAGTAAGCACAAGGACGTCAGTGGGAAGGTTCCATACCTTAAGGCAGTGGGCAGCCTTATGTATCCGGCGGCAGCAACGCACCCTAAATCGCATTCGCCTTAAATGAAGCTGCCTGCGTCTTGGACAGACCAGCTGACGAAGAATGGAACTCATTTGTCGCTACTTGCGATCAACCGGCAAATATGACATCAGGTATACTGGAGGTTCAGGCGAACTAAACGTTTATAGTGATGCTGACTTCGCAGGAGATACGGTAACTAGACGTTCCACCGCGGACATTATAGCTATATTTTCTGATGGCGCAGTATCTTGGAGAAGTCGATTATAAAAGACGATAGCCCTCTCGACAGGTGAAGCCGAGATTATTGCAGCAAGTAAAGGGTTTAAAGAGTTTGTCTGATTGAAGCACCAGCTGTCAGAACTGTTGTCTGACTTCGCCAGAAAAAAAACACCAATACTGTACATCGACAATGCCAGTGCCATCAAACTAACCAAGAACCCGGAGTATCATAAAAGGTCGAAACAAACTGAGGTGCGACACTTCTGTGTGAAGGAGAGATATCTTGATGACATCAGGATAGAGCACATTGACGGAAGAAAACAACTGGCAAACTTGCTTACGAAACCCATTGGACTTGTTCGATTTGAAATATTGTGCCGTGAAATTGGAATCACCCTAGGGAGCAACGAAGTGACTTGTGCAATGTCCGTTGTGTGACAGTGTTTTGGAGGAAGTGATAAGTCTAAAACATTGCACACTAGATACATGCGGTGTTCGCGTTTTGTGCCTATGTTTACTGCATAGGCTAGATTATGCGCTGTTGTGTTGCTATTGGTTTTGTCCTTTACTCCTCTTCTCAACCCGTCTGCGCGCTGTCCAGTCGATCACATTGCAAAAGCAGTTTCGATCACACCAAAAACATCAACAATTCTTAGAGGAAGCAGAGTCTTATAGCCCTTCACCATCAGATGTGTCTCCTAGTGTTCGAGTCCAACGCACAGAAAACACAAAGTCTGCTTCCAAAATGTATACAAATAGCCACTGCAATTCGCTCAGACTCGCGTCGGTAGTTATAAGGACACCCGCCTCATTGATCTCTGTATTAGACAATGCAATACAAAAGTTAAATTTTAAAAACACCACCTTTGAATTTCCAGACTGTTTAAAGTGTTCTGCAGTGACACGGGTGGCGAGTATCACACCGAAGATTGTTGGTGTCTCGTGGTAAGATTCTGATGATAGTGTATCAACTGAGGACAAAATTTCAATTCTGTTTCTTAAACAAAAACAACCATTTTCCAACTTTTTCCCACGCGTTCCTTGGTTGCAGCAGCCACCCTACCTCGCCGATATTTTCGGTAAGTTAAACGAGGACCTCCCTTCAATGCAGGACCAGGGTATGACCGTGTTCACAGGACAAAGTAGATGCTGTAAATTTGAAACTTATGTCTTGGTAACAGCGTGTGCAACAAAATAAATTTGATTGTTTCGATACGATGATTGAATACGTCGAAGAACATGGGTAAAACGAGAAATGTCTGAGCGTCTCAGACACTCACTGAAATTGTATGAAGCATGTTTCCCACCAAAAATGTGATGAAAAAAATTGGCTCATCCCAAATGGAAGGTTGCTCAGTCAATGAGTGTGAATAGTTGGTAGATATTGCTAGTTGTTCGGTTTTAAAGCAAACGTTTTTCAGCCAGCTTAACTGAAAATTATCCTGAAATTTAAGGCGTGCTGTTAGAAACATGCTGCTGTATCCAACCGTCTAATTTTATGAAACTAGCTTTCCGCAATTAATTATGACAATGTCTAAATAAAGATGTAATATTGATGCTGAGGCAGATCTCAGATAGCAACTGTCGTCCTTTATCCTTCATATGAAATTTATGTGTCCATCACAGCAGCTTCATCCTTTACACTGAGAAGTTAATATAAAATATAATGTACTGTTTTATAGACTGAATAAGCTTACTTTGAAGCTTAAATGCCATCTTATTTGCCAACAAGCAAAAAATTAAAATAACTTTACTCGTATTCCCATCTCAAAAACAGGAATGGAGTTCTGTGAAACATTTCATTTGGGAAAGGGTTCCACAGACACAATTTTTAAAAACACTGTTTTCAAGACACCTTGAAAAAGAAGTGACTCGTCAGTGCAGACTGATTCATGATTTGTTACACTAAACTTAGAAGTGCAAAAAAGTAAATAAAATAAGAATTCTGTGTGCTAGAGAATGTGTGTTCGTCATTCGTATGTTGATAATAGAATGATTAAAGTTTGCTTTGGTAAAACATTTGGACTCCAGTGTATTACACAATTTGAACTCCTAGGTTCTAACACAAAGGTCTCAGTTTACTCTATTCGAAATGAACTTCAAAAATGTACTTTACATAGAATGGAGAAAGTCACTGATTGACTGTGTTCAGGGTGACAGATTGTCTCCATTCTATATAATTTGAGCAAAGTGGGGAAACCATACCTTTAAAATTGTATGTACTGTGACATTCTGATTCCAGATTGCTCAGCATGTTCCTGCTGGAATTTAGATTGAAGCCAGAGCACAGCCGTGGAAAGGGATAATACTGGCCTTAAGTACTGGGCTTAGTAACTGTCAGTGATCGCTAAATAACCGCGTTAGAAATTACCAGTTGTGTAAAAAAAAGCGCGGAATTGTGCAACAGCAATTCCCTGCATTTTAGAGCACATTTTGTTAACTTTATTTTTATTTCTGTATTTAAAAATAAAACGTTTTAAGAGTAATCATTTGAATGCAGTCTAACACTTTACTCATTTACTTGTTGCCTTGTAGTGTATAATCTTAAACTTACCAAAAGGTAAAGGCATGAACTAATGAAACGGAGAGGAAGCGTCTTCGAAACCTATTCCTGTGATTACCTCACCTTTATTCTTCCACATAGTGAACCCATTTTTGGTGACATGTTTATGTAAATTATGCAGCTACATCTCCATGGAGTGAATTTAACTACCAAGAAGTAGCAACGATAAATGCCAAAACAATTGTAGTTCGAACACCAGAAGAGAAGAGAATAACCGAGGCTTTCACGCGTGGATAGAAGGAGAATATTGAATCGATCTCAAAGAAATACGGTGTGAGAGTGTGTACTGGAGTCATCTGCCCAGTGAATGGCGCTGGTGAAACTTCAGGGGTTCCATAAATGTGGAAGATTCTGATAAGTTGGACAGTTAGGCTACTACTTAACGTTTAATACAATAAAGGCATGTAAACCAACTTACACGTGTACGTACATATGTACAAACATACGTACACATATGTACCTATGCAGTATATCACTTATATACCTCAGCACAGCTACTATAAGAGGGGGTGCTGATAAGTCCTTAGCCCGACCTACTTCCCCATGTCGTAGGACGGAATAGATAGTGTTGTTGCAAAGAGGGGTCTGTTCACGTCCCGAATTGCAAGTCTTTTCGTGTTACAGATGTACAGAGGCTCAAAGGAAGCATGTCAGGCAACGAGCGCGATTTCAACAACACGGGGACGCGAGTTGTCATCAAGTTTTTTTTTCCTGCAAGGCAAGGTGCCGAAGGAAATTCACGCCATTCTGACAGAAACATTAGGGGGACATGCACCATCGTATGCCACCGTCAAAAACTGGGTGGTCCAGTTTAAACGTGGTGATTTTTCCACCTGTGATGTGCCTCGTCCTGAGGACCCAAAACAGTGACCACCTAGGTGATTATTGATCAAATTCACGAGCTAATTTTGGAAGACCGCCGGATTTCGGCTAAATCAATAGCTGAGCAACTTGGCATATCACGTGAGCGGGTTGGGTCCAACATTCATGAAGATTTGGACATGCGGAAGCTCTCCGTAAAGTGGGTCCCGAAATGCCTGAACGCGGAGCAGATACGTAAACGGTGCCAGCCTCTGAGCAAATTTTGGATTTTTTTCGGCGCGATCCAAATGATTTCCTGTCGCGATTGGTGACCATAAACGAAACGTGATTATATCACGATGGCCCAGGGACAAAGCTACAATCAGTGGAGTGGTGGCATAGCGGGTTATCCCGCCCCAAAAAATTCCGGGTGCAAAAATCCGCTGGAAAATTTCTCGCCTCGATTTTTTGGGATCAAAACGGCATGCTCCTCATTGATTATCTTCCAAAGGGCCAAACTAACAACGCGGAGTATTACTCATCCCTGCTGGTGCAATTGAAGGACATTTTGAAGGAAAAACGTCGCGGAAAGTTCGCCGAGGGGGTTTTGTTCTTGCACGACAATACCCCGGCGCACCGGGCACTTGCAACCCAGAAGAAACTGGCCTACCTGGGCTTCTAATGCCTCGATCTCCCACCCTCTTCTCCGGTCCTGGTCCCGTCGGACTACCACCTGTTCCCTGGACTGAAAAAACGATTGAAAGGTCGCCATTTCCTGCCCGACGCGGAAGTCATTGCTGCCTCGGAAACCGGTTGGACGGACAACCTTCTAATTTTTTTTGAGTGGATTGCAAAAATTAGAGCAACGGTTTAAGAAGTTATTGAGCTTCGTGGGGAGTATGTTGAATAAATCCCGAGTTTGGTCGCTGTAGCTTGTTTCCTTCCTGGTCGGTCTAACGACTTATCAGCACCCTCTCGTATTGTAGGTGGTCAAATTCTAACAGTCCTAGTGGGCATAGGCCTCCTCTTAGTCTAGGCTTCGTCTTAACAGTCAAGCGTGGATTACACGGGTGTACTTTACACATTAGTCGCCAGCTAGTTCACTAACAGCTTTTAAAATCGCCTGGTCTAAATTATGCAACCGCCTAAACTGGCTAGGGACTAAATCAGAGCGAGTTTAAGTTGAAGTCTATTCAAATTTACGTTCTGGTTAGTATACCATCCTGCTTGTAAACTCGCCCATTGTAATTGATATGGCCAGTAAGTACCGTGTTGCGTACCACTAAAATTCTTCAGTTCATCTCTGAGATGTCGAATGTTGAACTAAAGCGCTACTAGCTGACTGCCAAGCCTTTTCTTACACGTAACAAGCAAGACTAGTTTACACTCTGTTCATTCATTAGCTCGCGACTGAACTCGCTGTCGACTAGGGCAAAAGTAGCCTAGAATAATACCCGCCCTTAGTCACCTCACTTGGTAGGACTCATTAGGACGAGTGATCGGCCCGTTACAGAGTTGTCTTATCACATTTTTTTAAAGTGCTTGGATTCTTTATATTGTTTACGTATTACATTGACTATAATTTAAAAACTACTGGCCAGATACTTATGATCTTCTTTTATGTAACTGAGTAATATTTTTATTATTATTGTACATGTGTATACTTTGCCTTTTACACTATATTATATTTTAAAATTTTTAATGTGTTAGTCTTGAAGATTTCTGAAAATATTGTAGTGGTCACTGGTGTTGGCCATGTAGGCTTGTACATGTTGGACCGATAGTAAATGAGTGGAATATATCTTCTTGGTTTATTATTCTGATATAATGAAGTGCACAGTACAAGTGTGTTATAAAAGAGCGCCTGTGGCTCTGAATCAAGCAGTCCAAGAAGAAACTGGGGCCATTATGTTTCTGTGGAACACTGCTAACATGTTCCTTGTCATCAGAGTGTAATGTATCAAAAACACTTGAATATTCATCAACACCACTGTGACAGCCTCGTATTTCACACCCTATAACATATATTACATTTCTGAAAATCTTAAGTTAAAAAGAGACTCTGTTTATATTGTAAGCAGGCATTTGAATATGCAAGTGTGAAACTGAAATCGGAAATCAGGAGGTTTTGAAAAAAATCACTGTAGTCTATACAAATGAGCTGAGAATGTAACCCAAGTATAATACATTTTAAAAGACCTACAAATACCCTTGGATTTATAGATGCAATAAAAATTGTATCTATAAATCCAAGTGCATTTCTTGGTCTTTTAATATACTTTATAAATCTGATTGGTGCAGGGAATATGGAACATAACACAGGCATTTTATTATGGCCTGTAACTTTTATTTTCAACATTCTTATTTGGTGTATATTTACTGAAAAAAGAATAATTTATGGCTTTATATGTTCGTAATTTTTATTATCTTTTTCAAGAATATGTTTATAGAAAAACAAAGCAAGACTAGTGTGACAATAACAATTGAGAAGAATATACGTGTAACCATTGTAAATTTTATTTGTCCAGAGGTGCATATATGCATGTGTCCCTGACAGGTGTACAATGGAATAGAGCAGAATAGGTAATCTTGGGGGGAGGGGGAATTAAATGAAACTTGGACCATACATGACTCTATTTGATCCATCATGCATCCCGTTGTTAAGATTTACCCCTTCTGTAGCCCCAAATGTCACATGAAGTACCGTGCTTCCTTAACGAGGCTTCATTACTATTATTTGATTTCACAAAATTATGTCTTAGGTGATGAAATCTTAATTCACCTACAACTTCGCAATCACACAATAAGTCCGACTATGTCATGCCACCTATCACAGGTTGGAGTACTTTCAGTCCTTGCTTGAGTAGGTGTGCTTTCAAGTGATATTGTCTTGTCACACACCTCATATGTTTATGTGTGTGTATTATTTGACAGATTAGATGCTGATATCAGAGTGCATTTACTTCTCAATATTTCCCTGACAAGTGTGAATGGTAGAACAGTTTCAATCCAAACAAAAAAGGGGGACCAATCTGGTATACTGATGGGTCCAGGACCAATACAGGCACTGGTGCTGGGGTGTATAGATGGTTCCTGACCAGGGAGTACAGGAGGCTTGGGCTCCACATCATGGTATTCCAGGCTACAATATTGTGTATCGGCCATTAAGGCTTGTGTAATGGAGAATATAAAAAGGACTACACGGATGGGAACATCTACATACTTTCTGACAGTCAGGCAGTCATCAAGGTCCTTGACAGTTTACAGAAAAATTTGAAATGAGTCTGGGGCTGCCATCAATCCCTGTTGAAGGTGGTGGAACTTAACAGGATCCATCTGGTATGGGTGTCAGGACAGAAGGGAACTGATGGAAATGAAATAGCTGATCAATTAGCCAGACAAGGCTCCTCACGTCCACTCATAGGACGTGGGCCTGGACTTAGTATAATTGCAAAGGTTGCCAGAGGGGTGTGATCAGGGGCTTGACAAGTAGGAAACACAGGAGCATTGGCAGTCCATATATGAACAAAGGCAGGCTAAGGGCTGTCCTAAAAAATTCCCTCTGTTAAAAAGCTGGGGAATTGTTCAATCTGAGCAGAAACCAGCTGCAAATAATGACAGGGTTGCTGTCAGGACACAGCCATGTAAAAGGACAGCTATTTAAACTGGGGCTGGTGAACAGTCCTGTGTGTGATGGATGCAAACAGGCATATGAAATGGCCTCACATGTACTTTGTCATTGTGAGGCTTTGGTCACATTAAGATTCAGGCACTTGGGTCATCATTTTATGAAACCAAATGACTTTGATGACATCTCTGTCAGCAAGATATTGCACTGTGTTCAAGATGTGGGACTGCTGAATGGATGTGCTAATAGGCTGCACAAAATATCAATACCAGATAAGTGCGTGGGTCACTCCAGTGCCTGCCCTTCTGTATTCTATTCTATCCTGGTCTATTCTATTCTGCTCTATTCTGTTCTATTCTAGTCTATTCTATTCTACTCTATTCTATTCCATTTCTCATCCTACAACTACATATCTATATTGATTATGTTACAAAGTGTGCAGTTTGTTAATCTTATCAATAATTTTTCTTAATTTGCTGCCATATACAAAATAATTACTGTCTCTCTTTATTGTAGTGACTTGGAACGTGTGCGAGAGGGTATGGGCAGCAAATGCAGCTTTGTGATCCAATACGTTTCAACTTTTATAGCTGGAATAGTTGTTGGATTCATAACAAGTTGGAAGCTCACTTTGATAGTGATGGTAGTGGGGCCATTTTTTATTGCAGCATCAGCTTATTTAGCAACGGTATGTTAAGAAAGGAGTTGTTACACTTTTAAAAAGGTGTCTGGAGAATGATGCTTATTTTGTTAATGAATATTTATAAAATATTAAAAGGTGAAGATGGCGTGAAAGTTTGAAGTTAATTAATACAAACTTGTTGTAAACAAAATATAAGTTCTTTCAAAGAAAAGTCTATTAATATGAAAGAACCACTGCAAAAATAACAATAGGACTAGTTATTACTAATACTAACAACACACTTAACATCTTAAAAATTTTGAGCAATAAAATACTGTGACACCCACGTTCTCTTACATGACCATTGGAGTTCATGCAAACACATGGGTGAACTCTTTTCTGTAAACGGATTATCAGTTTACATTATTTATGACACTTAGAACAAAATACTTGTACTACTGAAAGTCAGTGCACTGTGTGTTCCACCTCATAATCAGTTATTCATAGAGGCCACTGTTCATAGTCTACTGATTTAGAGCTTCCCAACCTCAGGTCATGACCCAAATCAGGATGGCGGGGGCTCTGATATAGGGTCACAAGAGGGTTTTTTTGGGAGAACTCAGTAATTATGTCTAACCAGCACATGTATTAGTTATTTGAATAAATATTTGTTTCTTGCATGTTTTGTGTATTTAATACTGTCCCAAAAAATATTGGATTTGACAATTAACATTAATAGTTTATTTTTTTAATATGTGGCAATGTTATGTAGTGCCTAAGGAAAGGCACTAATATTAATTCATTTATGGTAAATATCACTGTCTGTTGCAATTTCTGTAGGGTCGCAGGTTACATATCATTGGAAACTTTAGTGTAACACACCTAAAAGTTTGGGAACCACTGATTTAGAGTGTGATGTTTATCAGGATGTGCATAAACATATGTAATATTATACTGCTTCTAAATTACACGTCCATATATCTGTAATATTTAACTACTTTCCTGAATGTTAAACTAGTGCTCATTACAGCATCTCATGTGATTTACTCATAATTAAGTTAATGTATAATACACAACAAGGCTTCCCAGGCACTGTTATATTACATATAATGTAATTAACTTCCATTGCCTCTGTACTTCTTATTATTATTTGTTTCACATTTTATTCCCTCACAAATTGTGTCTATTTATCTTTGTGCAATAAAATTAAAATCAGGACCAAGCTGTCGAAACTTCTAACGTTTAGATAGAATGTGATTCTGTAGTCTTCAGATTACATGCACATTTGTAATATCTTTTATGCATATCATGTTTATTTTTGTAGTTATTCAAGCTTTGAATACTACTAAGAATTGGGCCGTAGGGCTTCTGTGAGTTTAAATGATTCTGGGAGAAGTTCCACAAAATTTTGGGGAATTTGCCAGGGGTCTGTGGTACCAGAAATACTGAGAAACATGGACATATATATATATTGGAAAAGTGATGTGAATATTATTTATGACTAATAAAGTCATTATATTATCATTATTTTTCATTCCTACAATAATTATTTATAAACATTAGTTCATTATATTATTTCTTTACTATGTAGCATAGTTACTACACAAATGATAAGATTATAGTGCCTGCCTTAATTTATAATTTGTATTTGTGTGTTCCAGTTTAGTAAATTTTATTCTGGCAACAAAGCATACACAAATATAGATAGATGATAAATAGATTTAGAAGTTCTGTCTATGATGTGGGGTTAGTTTAATATTGTGGTTTATACTTGTAGATGTGCAGGTCTGTTATTGCACCTTTCTGTATGCAACTGACATGGTGAATTTGCAACTCCCACCATCATGCCTCACAATAATGTGTTGAATCGTTTTGTGAAAAACATGTGTATTGACAGTGTAATGCACACTTCACATACTTTTCCTTTCTTTCTAAATGAACTACTATATTTTTACTGTAAAATGTGGTCTGAATTTGAATATTTAGAGATGTTGCTGCAAAAAGAGTTAGAAAATTAAGGGTCCTAAAATATAAGGTAGTACTTACAGTATTGTAACAGAGGACAGCAGTGCCTAATAGTGTGATGACCAGGGAAGCCTCTGACATCAATGCTGCCAGAATCTTCCTGTATGAGGAGGAGACAGAAAATTCTAGAGATACCCAGAACTGACTAGAACAGCGAAGTAAGTTTGAGGCATGCAATAAGCACTATATACAGCCATTGGATAGCAAGAATTGGGCAGTCTTGTCACGGTGATTCAGAATGTGTGGCATATAGCAGAGCGAGGAGAGTGGACGATGGTGGTAAAGGGGATTCAGCTGAAGAACTGCAGAGAGTGGAGTGAGTGAAGAGAATGTGTGAAGTACTGTGTTTGAGATTGGTGTTGGGGCTATGAGTATGGAGTACTGAATGTATGAATGCAGAGCTATCTGTTGAGAGTGATTCTTGAATAAATGCTATTATTTGTTAGAACCTAGGGCCTAGTAGTTACAGTATATAAATACATGCTGTGTTTGTGTTTTGACGCTTGATCTTTGTGTATATATGTTTCATTAGCTGATTCCCATTACTTCTTGTCTTTTATGAGACCAAATCCTTTCACAGCAATGTTGATGTCCGTGGTATAATTCAAGATCATGGCCTCCAGGTTAAAAACAGAGATTATTCTATTGTTTCACTGGCACTGTTATTCTGTTGACTGCAGATGACAGCTACTTCATCAGCACGGGAGCAAGAGAAATATGGACTAGCCAATAAAGTGGCAGATCAGGTACTGAACAATCTGAGAACTGTGTTGGCCTTTGGAAAACAGGATTATGAAATACAACGGTAAGTCACTTACTACTGGTACCTTGAACATTGAAATTTAAGTGATAATGTTTCTATATTACATTTTATTCTCTGTAATCTTCAGTCCACTAAACAGTTATACAATTATTTACAGTTCTAAACATTCACCACCACCACCACCACCACCACCACTAACATACTTAGTTGAAGTGAATGGTCTACCTAAGTGGCAATGTGTAATTTGATTTTGGAAGATGAGTCCTAATGTTCATCTATATCCTCAGGAAAAGTCTTATATTTTGAAGATGGGGTGACAGGTTTACTTCAAAACTTTTGTACCTACTTACTGGTTTATGTTGCATCAGATCCCAGAAACTGTAAACGTTGGGTCAAGCACTGATGCTTCTCTCTGTTATATGGGAGAGCTCAGATGACTAGGACAATGAGAGTTCTGAGATTTTCTGCCATTTTTCTCTCTCATCAGACATATGTCTGGCTAGTACCTAAAATTGCAATACAGCTGCTTGCTTGTACATATTTTCCACTTCATTATATGGTATTTAATCATTCAGTGCTATATAGACTGCATTACTGACAAAAGTTTCAAATAAACTACGAATACACATTGGCTGACAGAGCTTAATATTTTTATTCGTGACTAGAAGAACTTGAAATATTGCTGTCTTACATATTTCCATGTTGTGTGAATTGTAGGAAAACCAAGCCACAGGCATGTCTTCCCACACCATTTTACTTTATTCACTGCCAATTTCTTGTCTTCTACTTTTTGATATTGCACCTTGTTTAGTCTTCCACAAACATATTTCTGGTGTAACAGTCATGTACACCATACATTTGTAATTTGAACATAATACTTCAGCCCTTACTTATACATTTTAATTGCTGTATTCTATTCACTATGTAGCCTGTTTTTCTACAACTATAAGAAACTCTATTTCTTTCCTGAAGGTGAAGACATTATATTCCTTAAAAATGTTGGTAGCCATTGACAAAACTACATTTCCATAATGTAGGTCACAGTATGAATAATCACTGCTTCAAGTGCTGTAGAACCTTTCAGTAGTTTTCTCCCAGTAATTATAAGTGAAGTGCAAGATAAAGACTTGAAAAATATTCATTTGCCACATCACCTTACCATATTATTGCATGTTACATAACCTTAGTAAACAATGCAGCATTATAAAATGACAGAATATTCAACCAATATTTATCACAAAGTGTGAGAAAACAAATGTAATAGTAGAAAGTTATTCATATGATTACCAAGAATTTGTTCTATACCATATATCACTTTTAGATATATTCTTGAGTTCATATGTTTGGTTTTAATCTGTGATAGTTTTGTGGAATATACAATGTCCCTTTGTGGAGCTTCTATTGGGATCTTAAGGTTGTGACTTTGTGTTCTAGATTTGACACCGCCCTAGAAGCTGGACGTCTCCTTGCAATGAAAAAATATTTGATTATGAGTGTATGTTTGGGAATTGTGTTCTTTCTCGATTACGTAGGATATGGTCTTGCATTTTGGTTTGGTGCAGAGCTAATCTCCAGAAGTGAAATAACACCTGGTAGTGTTTTTACAGTAAGTTTCTAGTACAGTATTGGCTTATTAATGGATATTTTTTTATTAATAAATT
>Ga0123352_10006978_pt1 | contig 17387 bp, 9 predicted proteins | sample TergutLab28metaG_FD_89700 | JGI IMG/M metagenome (GOLD analysis project Ga0123352, IMG submission 89700) | Labiotermes labralis P1 segment gut microbial communities from Petit-Saut dam, French Guiana - Lab288 P1 | ecosystem: Host-associated > Arthropoda: Insects > Digestive system > Gut ... | reverse complement strand
GTTGATGTTTGAATGAAAATTTTCCTGGAGGTGGAAGTCGAGAACATTTTCCATTTTCCTCTTATATTTTAATTTTGGAAAAAAGATTGGTTTTCGTGGTTTTTCATATATAATTTGGGGGGGGGGGGGGGGGGTAGCTCAGTCTGTATAGCGACTGACTACGGGCTGGACGGTCTCGGATCGAATACCGGTGGGGACGAGATTTTCTGCCCGTCCAGACCGGCCCTGGGGCCCACCCAGCCTCCTGTAAAATGGGTACCGGGTCTGTCCCGGGGGCAAAGTGCGGCCGGGGCGTGCCGCCGACCACTCATCCCCTTCTAGTGCCGCGATCATGGAAGAGTAGATCTATACCTCTACTCACCCTTTGGGCCACACCGGGCCTGTAACGGGATCGCTTTCTGTTTTATATATATATATATATATATACACCCCGTGAAGGGGCGTGCGTCACGCATGAAAGAATTGTACTTTTTTAATATCGACTAGGGGGTACATTTGCCGCTTCTTGTGTTGAATGTCGGCCTAAAACAGGCACCCTGAAGAAGGAGGCAGTATGCTCATCTGCAGCCTTGATACTTGCCAACCGTGCTAGACGGCGTTACATCGCGGAGGGTTGCAGTCCTGAGGAAGACGAATGAGAACATTCCTGGAGTTTTGACTTTTGATCAGCAGAAGTTCCTAGACTGGGTGCTGTGCGGATCACGACGGGACACCTTCCATGTTTACTTGCTTTACCTTAAACACGTGACCATTGTGTGGCGTGCCAATTAGAGAGTTATATGCCAATTACCTAATTACCATCGTGCGGTGTGATAATTTCAGTTACGCAGACACAGGAATTGTAAGGCAAGGCGGTTTAATATCTCACGAGATATCTGCAGTGCCTGAACATATCTCAAGAGTTCCCCAGCACCAGACGTGAATAAATGGATTGGCGTAAGACAGTAGAGCTGCTCAGTACCAGAAGCAGAGCTCCGTTAGGTAACTGAACCGTCACTCTGCTGGTAAATATATTCCCTATCTTTCGCGGCGCCTCAAAGATCGTTACCGAGCTCTGAGAGCATGCCACTGACATTGTGTCGGCGGGAAACTCAGTATATTCTCTAACCTCATATCATATTCATTTATAACATTAATTCTCATATTGCCCTCACATACCCTCCAACATGTTCTCAGTGGTCCCTTTACTTCAGATTGTCTTAATAAAATTTTGTATCCACTTTTCTTCTCTGTCTTTCGTCGCTCCCATATCGGTATTTAATGCGCCTTATAACGCAAGGTGAAGATAACAAATACTCCAGTGTGGTAAGCATATTTACCATTTGTGTTATTTGATATACTGAATACCTTATTTTCTATTATGTATACAGAGGGACTACGGTAAAGTTAAAAAGGTAAAATTCACCCTAGAACAGACCATGAAGTGGCAGAGGGGGAATAGAGGTATACCTCTACTCCTTCCTTAACCTCTGTGCTAGATGGGGTGGGTGGTTAACGCCACGCCCCGGTAGCTTTGCCCCCGGGAAAGAGACTCAGCACCCATTTTATAGGAAGTCCCAGGGCCGGTCTGGATGTGTGCTAAGAATCCTCTATCCACCGGGATTGGATCCCAGGTCCGTCCAGTCCGTAGCGAGTCGCTGTACCGACTGAGCTACCCCGGTCTACTTTATAGATGTAGACAAAGCTGCAGATAACTATTAATTAACCTGTATTTTGTAGTATATAGAACCAGCCTAAAAGTTGGCATAAGTTTCGCTAGAGATTTTTGTCTTTGAAACCGGACCGGCCGATTTCTTACTGATTGAATCTCCGTAGGCTTGCGCAAATGCAATATAAAATGTGATGGTCAGTAATGTACACAACAAAATTGATGGCATTCTTGTTATCAAAATGTTTCTCTTGTCTGTTGTGATATGTGGTTTACATTGGTATTAGACAGTCGCAGGCTGTGTTGTGCATTTAACAATTCCGAAGATTCATCCCACCTTTTAAAGTCAGTCATGCTACTCACAACTACAGCTGACTTGTTGCAAGTTACGATGAAAATTGCACAATTCAAGTTACTGTCATTAACGCGCTAGGATATTCCGCACAGCGGCCATGTTGTTAGTTTTGATGTTTCTAGAGCACGCAGCTTACACTAGTTGCAAATCCTTTAAAGACATTAGCCTACAACGCTCGGTGTCCACACTGTAAATTACATTACTGTTGTTTCATTACTAGACGTACAGGTGTGTGGGTACTTCTAATGGTTTTCATGTCTGTCTTCGGTCATTTTATATCACATATACCGATGCATGCTTGTCGCTGAATCGTGTGACATGAAGTGCCATACTCGGGCAACTCGTTAATATGCTCACGAAAAAGGAACAGTGCTCGCTGTCTGGATTGTAAGGCACCGTAACTTACTGACTGAAATGTACAACTTTTAGACCATCCAACAAAAGTGTATGAACTTCTTCATTTTCCTCATTACCTGTTTTCTTCTAATTTCAGTTTCTTCCGTTCTCCCTTCAGTTCTAGGCTCATTCGCAAAGCTGCAAAAAGTGACTGTTAGTTTTGTCATGTCTGTCCATTCGTCTGTCTGTCCGCCAGTCTGTGTGAAACAGCTTTGCTCCTCCTGAACGGATTTTCATGAAATTTGATATTAGAGTACTTTTCGGAGATATGTGGAGAAAATGTAAGTTTCATTAAAATCTGGCAAGAATAACGGATACTTCACATGAACACCAATATTCATTTTTGACCATATGTCGCTCCGTTCTTCTTATAATGAGAAATGTTTCAGACGAATGCTGTAGAGAACATCAAAAATGCATTTTATGTTCAGTAAATTTTTTCGACAATCGTGCCATTTGTGACAATGTGAAAAAATATGGTAGAGCCGGACAGATCATAGATGATGCGCACTCGCATTGCATGCTGAATGATTAAGGCTACAAACACACACTCAGCTTATGTAATATTTACCACTTTTCCACTGCCACAATGGTTGCACGAACACACCTCAATGTTACGTTATACGTACAGTCACTCTTCGTGAAAAAGTACACGTTATTCTTGTCAGATTTCAATGAAACGTGAACCTTCTCGACAGATTTTCAAAAATCCTCAAAAATAACATTTCATGAAAATCCATTTGGTGGGAGCCGAGTTGTTCCATGCAGACAGACAGACAGACAGACATGATGAAGCTAATAGTCGTCGCCTCTCGCAATTTTGCGAACGCGCCTGCGAACTCGTCTCTCTGTACTCACTTGCCTTTCCTCTGCTGCAGCTTATACGCCTACATTCGTATTGCAGACGGAGACCCGCGTGTTGCAGAATGACAATTGACTGACAGCGATAAGTTGCTTGTGTACTTTTTCCATCGACTTGTCCCAAGTCCCGCATTTGCTTACAACAGGAACAACAAGCCTTCTGACACGTTAATTACGGTGATTATGTTTTAATTGTTTATACCGCCCATCTATATCTTTCCACTCTCGTCCCCTCTTTGTAACCGTGCCTGAATTTACATAAAATTGTTTTGTACTATACCTGCAGCTGGTCATTACAGTCCTCCTGCGGACCGCTTCTTTCTGTTTAGTAGCCACGTTTTTGTTACTTTGATGTTATAATTTCCTTTGTATAATAACCAGTTACACTGCTCATTGTTAATATTCATTTACGGAAATTTTTGTTCGCTGTAAGAGATATTAAACTGATATAACAAACATCCTTGTCATCAAACACGCACTAGCCCAACCCCTGAGGCTTTTCGAGAATTTGTTAATTGAAAGGATATTTTGGAGAGACCTACCTCTGTCGCTGTACGTCTGGCAGTACTGTCTACAGATGGCAACTCATCTGTACCGCTGTTGTACACTAACTCTGGACTTGGCAAATTTTCATACACGAATCATGCAAAATTGAAGACTTATATACGTATGAAAATTTAAGTCGACAAGGTACGTTGAAAGACTTTATTATTATTATTATTATTATTATTATTATTACGCATAAGAAAAGTTTTCACTACATTTGAATAAGTGATGACCGATGACCAAGGGAAATACTGGTTTGTAAATGAAACGGGCGAGGAAAAAGGGGAGAATCATGGAAATATTGGAAACACGATTTCAAAAACCGTACCGATATAAATTGCCTAATGCGTCGTGACAATATGGGGCTCTTATTTTAAGCACAAGTCCACACTCCTTACTGAGAAAGACGCGGTTTAGGTTATCTGTTTAGGCGGCAGGCTATCTTCATTGATGTTTTGAGTGGGTATCTTCAGTGTGTGTCTTTGAATTCGGGGTGGGGGAAAGGGACGTCTTTATGCTTACTTGTGTTTCTGTGGCAGTAATGGCTGCAATTGCAGGATGACAGCGGTGCCATATATACAGAATGAACGCATTGTTTGCAGTACAAATGTAGACCATTTAAAAACAACAGTCAAACCCTGTTACAACAACATCGGTTTATGCGACACCTCGTCTGTAACGTCAGACATTCTGTTGCAACAATTAATTGCTCGCTGTTAACAATAACATTCTGTTCCTCGGCTGTGACAACACTCATTTACAACGATAGAAATATTCATCCCCTTAATAACGTTATAACCAAGTTCGACTCTACTTAGTGCACCATTAATCGAAACGAACCTCCACACTTTTTTCCAACAAATGTACCAACAGTTTAAGAATCATATGTTCTGGGATGTTTAACCTTGTCGACTTGTAGTTACCGACGTTTCACAGGATCGCAACGCCTCCATCTTCAGGGCAAAGCAGATGACATCATAATTCCTCGTAATTGCTATAGATCTTTACCAATCGACACGGCGTAACGTCACAGAAGACTTGACTGTTCATGGTCACCGCTGTCCGAACCTCTTACCTCACACACCGAAAACTGCCACAGACAATTGGACAGAGTTACTGCAATAGGAACTCCCCTTTTCGCCATCAGTGTGATCAGACCGGCTGTGGGGGCCGCTCCTTCCCCAGGATAGAACTGAGGGTTGAAGTAGCAAGTTCCGTCGAAGCGGCGGTAAATACCAGCCAGAGAACAAACACAATATCAGCACAGAGACCCACAACATGCACCACGATGGCAGCCTTGAATGTCATATTTTGACAATTTAGTCAACAATTTGCAGCTCTCGGTGAGCTTAGTGCGATAAGGTGTCGCGAAAATGTGTAGCAGAGGAGTGGCTTAATGAGAATGTACGCGCAAGATACTTCGCTGTCATTTTGCACCAAAGTTGTGTGATTAACATAGAATTTGGCTGCAACTGCAGAAAATGTTTTCATTGTTTCCTTTCAGTTCAATAAGCGAAAACTGTAACAACAAAGAATTAAACGCCAGAATATTATCAGTGCATCATATCATATCTCTTAACAGATAGTTTCACTTCGAATTATTTACGGAAGGCATATGAGAAACTCACGATACAGGTTGCATTGTTTGAACCGTATAACGGGATGTGGCAATTGTTTCTATCCGTTTCGCTTCTGGTTCTGAGGCACGTCGCCGCGGACCTCTCTACTTCTTCACAAAGTGTCTTTGCATTAGTTCCGCCTCATGCCACCAAAACACATGCACACTGCGATTAATTCACCATAAACTGTGAGACACAGTTCATATAAGAAGCACAAGAAAGATGTCTGTATGTCTCAGATTTATCTGTAATTAAACTTTGGAACGCTTTACTCATGTAATTGCTTGTCATGTGTGAAGGCTGAGTGTGTGGGACTCAGTTTTAATTACAGGCTGTTAATTAAGGACCACTTTCTTTCCTGCTGTCTGTCTTTCCATTTTTTCTTTCGTGTTGATTAATTTTCTAGTATAATTAATATAATTTAAAGGTTTATTGTGATTAACGCAAAATAATTCTTTTTAAATTCTCTTCATTCTCGCTTTATTTAACGATACTGTCCAACTGCGTATGTTACACAGCATCGTATGAGATCGGAATGACACCACAAACTGTGAATATGTAGGATTTACGAGGGGCAGCACGAATGTAACGCCTCCAGTTTCTGTTCTCGCAAACTATACACTGAAATCTACATACATCGTGGGTACGTTCTTTACAAAGTTGAGATAATTTTTCCACAGTCTTCTTCATTATCGACACACTTTGCCACCCTTGCATGAGGCACTGTAGGCCGGTCGCGTAAAATTCTTTGTTGCTGCGTCGGAGCGCTTCACGTGAGCAAGCTATATTTCAGGTCGTCGTCGTCGTCGTCGTCTCCCATAATGCGGCGTCCTCGGAATGCATCCTTCAGGGCGTCCAAAATGATGGAAGTCGGAGGGAGCTAAATTGTGACTGCAGGGAGGGTGAGGACTTGATTCGCCTTCCCGTTTGGCCGAACCCTTCGCATTCATTGTTTTAACTACCTTAATAGGTAGGTTAATTACAGTCAATAACACAACAATATATATATATATATAATTGATGTTTATTAGAAAATGATAAAAACTACATGTTCCGGCCAACATTGGCCATCATCACGTTTTTCATCCGAAAGATTTGTATGCTGTAAGAGTGTTTATATAAAGCACGCACATTTCAGAATTTCAAAATTTTAGCTACCTTAATGTCAGCACATATCGATGTGAAGTGATTGTGTCACCTCTGTTCAAGTACTCCACTAACAAGATTCCTTCGCTGTCCCAGAAGCCGCTGGCCATGACTTCACCCGCACAAGTCTGCGCCTCGGATTTATTCTCTTTCATCTGCATATCATACATCACGTACCTGTGCTGTGTGTAAGGTTCTCCGTAACGGTAATTACAGTTTCTGAGAAAAAATAGGCGGCATTACTTTCCTACCGATCTTCGTATAATGGGGCTATCGCGCCCTCCTGCATGGCACTAGATTCACATTCGCATGTAGCAACTGAGGAAAAACGTGATGACTTCAGGAAGGATCGCTAGCAATCCGATCGTTACCCAAAACCGGTACCTGTCCAATACTGGTATAAATTGTTATTGCGACATTGCCCTTCTGGGTTAGAATGAACAGATTAGTGTCACCTTCATGACATTCGTGTTACGTCACAAGCTGTCACGATGTTCTCTTCGAAGCGCACTGGTCACGTGTCAGTGTTCGACATGTAGCTCTGGCACACTTCGTTATCCACAGTCTGTGCAGGCAAGTAAAGCAGCAACTGGAAGGAGTTTAATGATTCTTGTAAATTCAGGGTTTTGTAATTATTCAACCGTTGTATTCTTATGTTATACGGTACTAAACAAAATATTTAGTTTGTACGTCTCACAGGAGCCATTGATGTAGTAAAATAACTGTAATTTGAGTATTTTGTTAACATTGTCCACTATTTTGATACTTAGCAACTTTTGGAGGCTGGTGTCTTGTTAACGTAACTGAAAGCTTATCCCTTCCACATATTGTCCTAGGAGACTAGACGGAGGCGTCTTCTGAAATGTCGCAAGTCTGTTATCTGGACGATAGACACTCTCCAAGGAAAGCAGTGTTTTTGTTGTTATTGTTATTATTATTATCATCATCATCATAATTATCATCGTCATCTGCAATGCAAGACGTTAATACGAGTAAATACAAACCACTGCCATAAAGGTTCAGAGCCAACAAAACGCCAGCCTTAAAATGTCACTTTTTCGAGCCCTTTCTGCCATATCAGCACGTTGTCCTTGGGCCTGTGGATATATGACGTACATAAACACAGCACTCAAGGATCTGACCGGTTGATGTTGCAATTTGCCTCAATCTAACGACCTATATCATATAAAGAGATAGTTGTAACAAAGACGGACGACAATGGCTGATAACTGCATGCTGTCGCAAACTGCTTAATGGGTCTTCTGTTAAGACTGGTAGACAGGATACGGTAAAGGGGCGTTGTTCGATACACCGACTTTATTGCTGCATCTTTCGCGCTATCGCTAGGGCAATGGAAGCACAAAGTGTATTAAATGTACATTCTCATTTAATGTCTTGGCAGGGGTTGGGTTTGGGGGGGGGGGGAGTCACATCGCTTGTGCTCGGTGGTGCAGAGTGTAAAGTCAGGCTATTATTGCTAGGTTGGATATTGAAGTCTTTGTGGGGATGAACAGCTAAGCTGGTAGGCGAATAGGTGGATGGTTAATAATTGAATTACTGTATAGATAGGGGTAAAGGTAAAGTTCACTCTAGAATAGGCCACGAAGGCCCAGAGGGGGAGTAAAGTTATAGCGCTACTCTTTCCTTAACCTCGGCGCTAGATGTGATGGGTGGTCAACGCCACGGCCGGCCGCTTTACCGCCAGTAAAGACCCGGTACCTGTTCTATAGGAGGCTGGATGGGCCCCAGCGTCGGTCTGGACTGATACGGAAAATCTTTCCTCCACAGGGATTCGATCCCCGGACCGTCCAGCCTGTAGCCAGTCGCAATACGGACCGAGCTAACCTGGCCCACGTTACTTTATGGCTAGGTGGATGAACTCCTGGATGATGGATTGAGTGAACGGACTGACAGACGAATGAACGGGTGCGTAGTTGGCTGATGAATAAAACTGTTATTGAAGGACTGGATGGATTGACTGATAAAGGAGTGGGTGGATGGTTGAATGGCTGCATTGATTGAGGTATCATTAAGGAACGGATGATGTGCTCGGCGACAGGACTGTTGGATGGATGAATAAACAGGTAGGGGGCTGAATGATTGAATGAATTTTTAATTGAATGAGCACACGGAGGATTGCATTGACCGGTAAGTGACAGGAAGGATGGTTGGGTAAATGGATGGATCTACAGGTGAATGAACTGGTGTATGGATGAATGAATGCTTGATTAGATTGACTGATATTTAATGGATGGATCTACCCACCTTAACGGAAAGGTGAGTGAGAGGAGTAATGAACATGTATACGTGTGTTTGGATGGATCCGTAGGTGGCTGGTTAGACTGGCTGTCGTCAGCTGCCCTCCTGTGTTTTCTGGAATCGCTCACACCCTCTAGGGCGCTGTCTGTCATGGTGACAAGCAACTTGAGGGTTACCTTCAGTTTCCTTTGTGTCTACAGATCACTCGCTGTGATTTCAAGTCTTCTTCATGTAAGAGAAATGTTTGTTGACGTAATTATGTCTTCTGCCTTTGTCTCTTCTGTTGGTTTTTCGGACTGTTTTTGTTTCTTTGGAATTCCCTTTCACAAAATAGTGGTCATTTTAAAATCACAGGTAAAAATATCCTCACAGTTTGGAAAGACATGAAACAAGCGAGTTCTTCTTTCCTCTATGAGATTTCTGCGCTAAGTTGGCGCCACTCGGAAATTCGAACTGCCTTTCCCTTGCCTGGTGGTGACAGTCGGAGTATGCGGATCATCCTACTGTGTCCCTCGTGGTCGCAGCTACGAAAGAGGGGTTACTATGGTTCAAATAAAATAGATCCTAGTGTTTAAGTAACAAACCTCGCAGGTATAAGAAAATAAAACTTCACGCTCCGACCGCTTTACCACGAAAAATACCTCGCTGTTATGATTGTACTGGAGACTGGACTTTCCTGACAGTTTGGAGATCTTGATGACAAACAAACAAAATCTTTCTTGACAGTTTGTTTGGTGACAGACATACAAAATCTTTCCGCTTTCGGGAATACAACAAATATAGGCCTAGACATAATTATAATAGTATTAAAATGTAAGAGGAATGTAATATTTGAAACTTGCCTAAATACCCCTCAACGAAGAGGTGCAGTAGCTTGGATATAGTAATGGAGAAATTAGCTGGGGAGGACTGCATTCAATTGGATCAGGGTAGCGTCCTGTGACGAGATTTTGTGACTGTGGAGATGAACTTTCTGGTTTCATAAAAAGTTGAGATATCTTGTACAAAAAGTAGCTAGATCGCGTTGAAAGACTTTTTACTCTGTGAGATAAAATATTTGCATTTTTAAAGCGCCTGAAAAAGGTTAAGAATTTTTCCATTATAACAAGGTCTCAAGAAATATGTCGCTATCCCCATGTCGGAGGATCTTGCTTCAAAAGTTGACAGTTTGCCGCCTAGTCAAAGAGCTTAATATTGACTATATATTGGGCCTTTAGAGTAAGTGCCATGTTCGCAAAATCCTCTGTCCTGAGAGAGCTGAATTTGGTCTGCACCTGCACAACTTATTTCTCTATGCTAAGATTTAAGGCAGTGAAGATGTGTACTGTTGTCTTCTGTATTGGGACACTGTGTAGTCTGGTAGGTGGGTAACAACATTTCGGAGCAACCTTTAGCGGCACATTGTCCTTCCATATACTTTCGGATCACCCATTGTTACTGAAAGTAACTACTGGCTTGCTCTGGTATTAGCTTTATTAGATTTTTTAGTTCTATGGCCAGAAAAATGATTCATTATGTTTTTTATATCATGGAACTAGTCTATTATCTATTTTACTCTTCTTATGTTATCCTCAGGTAGACATGTCCGCCTTGTGCCTTCACACAGTATTAAGAAACTTTTTGTTCTCTTCGTTGTCACTGAAGCAGGCGACAGGATAAAAGTCAGATAGGCGCCACAGTCGGCGATCGGTTGAGCTGATACTGTCAAGGACCCGCGACTTGCAGGTTGCGGCATCCATCAGCCTCAGGAGAACAGCAGATTCACGACTACAATGCCTCTTATCCGCAGTAGTTGTCTCCACTTTCACGGTAACAACTGACATGCATCCAGCTAATGTAGTACTTTGTTGCTGGGAAATTGATAATATAATAATAATTATTATTATTATTTTTGTTATCATCATCATTTCCTTTGCGACAGGTGCGAAGTCACTAAGGTGTGTATAGAACGTGCTGTTAATTTCCACTGCATGAAGCGTTACTCTGTAACAGACTTAGGCCCTACTTTCGAGGAAAGATTCCAGATGGCCACCCGAAAAGAGTCTTCATGGCCTCCATATACGGTGACTAATAGGGTCATAACAGCAGTAGCAGCAACAACAACAACAACAACAACAACAACAAAAGCAATACTAATTAAATTAAATTTATTTACAGTCTCTGCCCCTTAAATACACAACGAATTGACGGAGTTGCTATGGTGGCAATATTATCGCTATTATTATTATTATTATTATCGTTATCACCTTTATGTAGGGTATACAATTATATATCTGAAACAAACCATGTTTCCTGGGTATATAGTGTTGCAGTATTAACACTATGCGCAACTTGTAATTTTATTTCGCATGTGAAATATGTTAATAATAATAATTATTATTATTGTTATTATTATTAACATCACCAACATCAGTAGCAACACCAAAAAATTTTTTTCTTCTTTTGAATTCAAAATCAACCCACCTTTGCTTTTGATCGTATTCATTATTATAAAATTAATATTTCTGTCTTATGAGATTCAAATATTGTGACTTGTGACAACTCAGATGTTTTATGTACATAGAAATTTACGGTATTTTGCACCTATATGTCACGGTTTTGATGGCGAAATTAGATTACACGAATCTGGTGTATGACTACTGCCCACCTAACGAGTGACTTCAACGCTGGAATAAGAGAGGAGAAATGCCTTTTTAAAAGAATGTCTACAGAGAAACACCATGTGGTTGTCCCTTTTTATGATGCAATAGTTACCCTCTTTCAATGCAGGAGCGGCACACAATATGAAGCGGTTGTTCTTTCGAAGCTTGAAATTTTGTCAACTCGTCACACCTTTCAAGTAATATTCCAGTCCTATGTTCGCATTCTCACACTGCATTCCACGTACCAAAGAGAAGAGCCTATTACGTGTTGTTTCCTCCCTGCTGTTACTGGAATTTATACTTTCTTTACGTAATTTTTGTTGGTCAATTTTTCGCCGTTTTAACTTCTCTTATTTATTTCGCATGCTTGTACTTTATGTCTTTATTTCATTCTTTTCCTTTCGTTTCTTCCCTCTCTTTCTTTCCTTCTTGTTTATTAACGTGTCTGTCTTTTGTAAAGGCTTATTTCTTTTATCCTTCCCTTTGTTTTTTCGCATTGAACTTCTTGTCCGTTTGTTTCTCTCTCTCTCTCTCTCTCTCGGTTTCTGTAACGTATTTTATGTTTCCCCTTTCCTTTACTTCTGTGTTCCCTTTCTATTGCGGAGCCCGCAGTCTCTCTGTTGGTTGCAGAACTCCACCGTCCCTTGTGTTTTTCATTACAGCGACAGGCAGGATATACAACTGGCGCTGTAGAAACTATGTGAATCTAACTCTTATTTGAAGGAATACCCTCCTGGAAAATGGGTCATTACAGTAAGCCTGTACACCCTGTAATGTGCTATGAAGGCATGGAATAAGGGTCGAGGCATAGGTCTACGGTTTCTTGAACCTCGCCGCTACATGGGGTTGGCTGGTCAACGCCACGCTCCAGCCGCTTTACCCCCAGGAAAGGGCTCCGGTATCCCACCGGCGTTCGAACCTCGAACCGTCCAGCCCATAGCGTGTCGCTATACCGACTACACCAGCTGGGCCGCTCAGATCTTATAAACCTGCACTGTGTATCACAGACGAAGCTCTGGCGACCGGGTCGTGTCGTGTTATAAGAAATGTAGTGGCGGCGACGGTAAACGAACCAACATCTCTTCGCAGACTTGTAGCGTATTTGTACCATTTTTGCCCCCAATACAGCTTCTCAAGACAACAAGGTAACAGTTGTAAGGGACACACACTTTAGAATGAAATGTAGAGTGGGTGGGGGGGTTTCGGACATGGGGCCGTAGTTCGGCTCTGGTATGGGCTGTAGGTGGCCCCCGCGGAGACATGTTGATGCGAGGAGTCGTCATAACTCCAAGGTACAGTTATCACCATACAAAATGGAGCTCCGGAAACGAATACTAACAATGATATCTCTATATTTGTGTAGTGTAAAAATAACTTACCAGTTTAGCCCCTTCCAGTTTAGTGGTTACTGTATGTACCGCGAGGTTGAACATTAAGATCTCTGCCTTCTGTCCACACATTGTCTTCATGTGTTCCGTATGGCCGTCACAATGAACAGCCGTTATTTAACCTGTACGGGATTCACATATTGGTCCTTCTAAGGGAAGCAGACCGTGTTCTGTGTGAAGTACATACATCTTCAATTTCATAAATTCTTATGAACGTGTCATTTAAGGCATGTAGAGGGGCTCCGACGAAGCTCCTAATTTTGCCAGTAGATGGCACTAAGTGGTGTCACATCTCTGCCGCTTTTTCCCCGCAAGACGAACCCTCGGTCCAGTTTGGATAAATGGCTAGATTGTCGAAGATAGACGTCCATCACTACCGATAATCGAAATCCTGCCATCTAGCCCGTTTTACGTACCTGTTGGTGCTTTCTGTACATAGGCCATTTGCTCGGCAAAAGAACGTGCAACTGGTATTTTGTGTGAAGATACAAATTTAACTCCGATCTTCGGAAGAGCCTATTTCCCCTAGTCTCAGCTGCTTCCCATCATCAGCCTTTCTCCTCGTATGTCCTTCGTCACGTTGCACTTACGCCGTTGTCAAACTGGACGTTCAAATTCCCCTGTTAATAAAACGGTGCAGTTCTGTGTGTCGATTCACTGTAGTGACAGTACAAGTACACTGCAAGTTTGCAATGAGGGCACAAGGAAATTCACTAACTACAGACCCCAAGCCGCGTAACATCCTGGAAGAGCGAAGGCCTCTAATGTCAAGTCGGTTTGCAAAGTAAAACCATGTTTTACAACTGGCAATTCCGCCCAAATTTTGCAGTTCTACCTGTGTATTATCGCCAAGAGGTCGGGGAATTACGTAGACTGAGAACGGTCCACCCGAGAGTATTGTGGCTTATGACGGCTATGAATGACAGCATACTGTATAATGCCTTGGGATTTATATGAATGGAGCAGAAAAAATTACATATTTTAGTTACCATTTCGATTTGTCTTTGTATGTGTATTTAACCCTGACACCGATACTTCCAAATAAAATTACAAGAACTTCCATAGGTCTTCCTGCCGTCTGAATTTTACTGATACTTTTGTTTCTCTCAATCCAAATTTTCCTTGTATATACAAGTTTCGGAACTATCATTATTATACAGAATTCTAGCCTTGTCACTGTCCTCACTCTTCTAAATGTTCAGCGTGCTGGCCTGACACGGACGGGGCCTGCAGCAGGCAGTGTTCATATTTGTGTGGTGCACTCTGTACCCTGTACTATGACATGCTGTGTGGGTCTTTCAAGTGGAGACATGGAGGAATGCTGTAAGCCTCAGATAGCTGTAGGAATATCCCGCCGTTACGTTTCGCACGGCAGCATAAATCTTGAGATAGCTGGCTGCAGGAAGCCTCTCCCAGCGCTTGGCTTCGATATTTGTTTATAAGCCAGCAACACGAGTTCCTTGATACCTCACATTTATATTGAACTCTGCCCATTGTCTGATGTGTGTTTAATGTACCCACCTGACATTTCGGAATTCCATTTTATATTCTCAGTGTCAGTTGTTTCTTATCATATTAATGGCCTCCTATGTGGCACTAACGTTACGTCAGCGTGCGGTATTGGAAGTACTGTCGGTGACGGTTACGAAAACTGTGGTCTTCTCAGCGCTACGCCGTGTAGTTGGTTTTAGGCGCGTTCACAAATTGCGAAGAGCGATTACTAGCTTCATCATGGCTGTCCCTCTGCGTAGAGCAACTCGGCCCCCACTGGACAGATTTGAGCGAAATTTGATATGTGAATATTTTTCGAAAATCTGTCGGGAGAATGCATGTTTGATTAAAATCTGGCAAGAAAAACAGGTACTTCACATGAAGACCAGTATACATACAGTTATGGTTATCTCTCTGAATTCTGCTTAGAATAAGAAATGTTTCAGAAAAAAATTAATAGACAAAATCGAAAGATATTTTATGTTCAACAACTTTCTTTTTTCCGAAAATTGTGCCATTTATGAGATAATGTGGAAAAATATTGTAAAGCCAGACAGGCAGCAATGCGGCGCAGAAAACATTCTATTTTCGTACCGAATATCTAAGCCAAGAATACAGACACACGCTCCGAATATTTAATACTTATTGATTTCCCATGGTAACTGTGGTTACGCGAACGCGCCTCAGTATTACATTATACGTACATTTATTGTCTTGTTTAGGAATATACTGAAGCGAAGCTCTTCGACCCTGAAGATGGAAGCAACACGTTCCTTGAAAACGTTGTTTCGTATTTAACAGAAAAAAAACAGTACGTCTCATCCCATAAAACTATCACCATAAGTCACTGAACACGTCTATTCCGAGTGCTGCGAGTTGTTTTGCATGAATTTAAAACGTGGCTTTTCCATCCAGTGGCAAACATAGGCTACGCACATCTGCAAACAAATCCCTGAAGAAAATGCTTGGACATCAGAACGAAGAAATAATTGGGCAGTTGTGGATGTTACGCGACAAGTAATACTGTGTGTCATAATCGGGTCACCTAGTATTATGTCGTTCCAGTCACTGATGCTTACAAGCCCGTGCGGCAAAAGGCCATCCGTTTTCCGGGTTTCTATATCATGTTCATTGTCATTTACTGGGACACCCTGCACGGGAAAGCTGACCGTCGCAAGGCCTGTACCTACAGCGAACAACACAAACACTGAACAACACGTGTCCCCGACGCTCCACGACTCCGATGGCCAGATGCCCAAATGGCGGCAGACATTATGTGCCTTAGACCCCAAGACAACTGTAGTGCCCCCCTCCGTATTGTTTCAGTAGCGAAATCTAGGACTAAGTTTTGAAGAGTCCTGATGCATCTGCTCACAACAGTACTCCTTGTATACTGACGGTTGCTACGCGCTTCGTTGCGGCGTGCTTGCGAAGTTACTTATTACATTGCTTTGAAGTATAAAAGACTTAACATGTGATAAAATGCGACACATCAGTCTGGCTTTGCAGGAGACGGGCGGATAACAAGTCATGAGTAGAGAATACGGAATGAGGCAGTCATATATTTGTATGATTTTATCTGCTCTAACGGACAGTACGCGAATAAGACTGTGCAGCGTCACCTTGACATGAACCAACTGGATTTCTAACACGCGGTATTGTTAGAAAATCAATTTCTGTAACTAAGAAAAACAGATGACGAATTTTAATTAAGGAAACCTTTAAATGAGTAGGACGAACTGTCTGTTGTGGGTAGGTGTATGGAGACAGATCGGCGATAGTGCCTTGCAGTTTCAGGTGTTGGATCAGAAACAACGCCCACCTTGAACCTCTTCGTTTCTCGTGTCCGCAGATTCGGAGGATAAAAATGACTTCGAGGCGCTTGTGTACATCCACCTCACCCTTGATTCAGTAGTGCTTGGGTTTGATCTGAAACCATTGCACTTAGTGTTTATGATTTTGACTGACTTAACAACACGCTAACTTCGTAATTAACGACGTTGTATTGTGTATGAATAAAAGAATTATAATACGAATTAAGTAACACAGCAGGAAAAGTCCAATGTGGTTTTTATCGGGGGACGCACTGATCGCAAAATTCCAACACTCACAGCCATTTATCCTGTATTGACATTGCATTGGCATTCGAAACACAACGCAGTTTCGGCTAATGGTGTCACTTCCAAAGAGAACGAGTTGTGCACCAGTAGAACAGCAGATAACGAGTTTGTGCACCAGTAGAACAGCATATAACGAGTTTGTGCACCAGTAAAACAACATATAACGAGTTTGTGCACCAGTAGAACAACATATAACGAGTTTGTGCACCAGTAGAACAACATATAACGAGTTTGTGCACCAGTAGAACAGCATATAACGAGTTTGTGCACCAGTAAAACAACATGTAACGAGTTTGTGCACCAGTGTAACAGCATATAACGAGTTGTGCACCAGTAGAACAGCATATAACGAGGTTGTGCACCAGTAGAACAGCATATAACGAGTTTGTGCACCAGTGGAACAGCATATAACGAGTTGTGCACCAGAAGAACAGCATATAACGAGGTTGTGCACCAGAAGAACAGCATATAACGAGGTTGTGCACCGGTAGAACAGCATATAACGGGTTTGTGCACCAGTAGAACAGCATATAACGAGTTTGTGCACCAGTAGAACAACATATAACGAGTTTGTGCACCAGTAGAACAACATCTAACGAATTTGTGCACCAGTAGAACAACATATAACGAGTTTGTGCACCAGTAGAACAGCATATAACGAGTTTGTGCACCAGTAGAACAGTATATAACGAGTTTGTGCACCAGTATAACAACATATAACGAGTTTGTGCACCAGTAGAACAGCGTATAACGAGTTTGTGCACCAGTAGAACAGCGTATAACGAGTTTGTGCACTAGTAGAACAGCATATAACGAGTTTGTGCACCAGTAGAACAGCATATAACGAGTTTGTGCACCAGTAGAACAACATATAACGAGTTTGTGCACCAGTAGAACAACATATAACGAGTTTGTG
>Ga0123352_10006977_pt1 | contig 17388 bp, 9 predicted proteins | sample TergutLab28metaG_FD_89700 | JGI IMG/M metagenome (GOLD analysis project Ga0123352, IMG submission 89700) | Labiotermes labralis P1 segment gut microbial communities from Petit-Saut dam, French Guiana - Lab288 P1 | ecosystem: Host-associated > Arthropoda: Insects > Digestive system > Gut ... | reverse complement strand
TGGGGTTGACTCAGCCTCTAACAGAAATGAGTACCAGGAATATTTCCTGGGGGTAAAAGCAGCCGGTGCGTAGGGCTGACAACCTTACCACCTTCGTGTGCAGATTGTCTTGAAATATGGGAGCCTCAACCTCCTGGAACCCTCAGGGCCTCTCCAGGCCTGTAATGGGATTGCTTTACCCTTTACTATGCACATATAGCTGTTCAGTACATACGTGGGAAGTGTGACATAAACAAGCTGTGTGTAGAAGGAGCCGCGATATAAATCTGTGTGTGCATGACAAGATAGACAGCCTTTAAATAGCAGTGTTTTTTGTCCGTGAAATTGTCTTCCCTGATGATGGTGGTGGGGGCCGCCACCGAAATATATCCGTGTTTTGGCCTGATTCTTTTCTGTGTATAATTTCTGCCACTTATCCGAAGCCCACGATTTTTCGCTACTTTAAACGTATCAGATAAAAAGTCGGCAATTTTGATCGTCGAAGGTTTTAACGTAATAGGAACGTCGGACAGTGAGCCTCAGGTATCTCTACAGTCTATGCCCTTAAATTTCCAGATTTCTAGCTGTAATATTTCATTAGTTAATGGCCAGCAGACTCAAAGGTAAACGTGGATTTTGGGTTGTAGGCATATTGTTTTATATATCACGAATATTTATGACCCATTGTTAACACATCTTTTAGACCCAGTATCACGTAACAAGAGGCTGGCGGTGCGCGGTTGTTTGAAGCACTTCACCACAAGACGGGAGGTTCTGGTTTCGATTCCCCTTAGGGTACTTGAAAAATTTCAAGTGACCTATTATTTCTTCCCTCTTTCAGTAGCCCTGGGGTCCACTCGGCCTCTGACAGAAATTAGTACCAAGGAATTTCCTTGGGGGTAAATTGTGGCCGGTGCGTAGAGCTGAAAACTCTGCCGTCCTAGTTGTGCTGATGTCAAAGTAAGGATGGAAGCCCAACATTCCATTCCCCTTCAGTCTTCATGACTTGTTAGGAGAAAAGTTTACTTTCCACCACAAGGAGTGTTGGAATAACTGAAAGTTAGTGACTGCGCTAGGGGCTGTAGGACCGGGAAATCGGGATTTCATTGCTGACTGCGTAAACGACAAACTCAATGGGAAGCAGACATTATTTAAACGGTAATAATTCTTAACTACTCTGGAAATACTAGGTATTTTATGGAACCTGATTTTTCGTTACCGTACAATTAATTAACCGCATATTGTTCCTCTTTTGGGCCAGATGAATCCTGTTCACAACATAGATCCTATTTCTTGCGTATTTATCTTAGTATTATTCTACCGTCTTCTCTGGTTCCTCGAAGGAGCTAAAGGAGCTAATGAATCCTCATGCTTGTAATAGATGGTTGAGGAATCAGGTAGGGTTTGTTACGTTTTAAAGTCACTTATATGGGAAGGGCTCTAAGGTGCACTTCTTGCCCAGCTAGTAGCAAAATCCTCTGCATAGGCATGTGGAATTTGGAGCAGGAGAGCCCGAAGGTAGGGAACGCTGTGGGGACCAAAACTTAGAGAGGAAGATAATATTAACATTTGTATTACAATTTTGGCATCAGGAAAGTGAATAGGATTCAAGCGTTTCAGATTCCGGAAAAATCGTCGCCTGTTGTGAAGACGGTAATGAACCACTGAGTTCCGTAAAATTAAGTGTATTGCTTTTCTGTTTGCAGAATTACTGGATTCTCAAAAAGACCCCACTACATCTAGTCGGTTAATTCTGTGCTTGTAAGGGACCAAAACATTCAACGTCCCGAACTTACACTAGTTGCAAACAGCCGTGATATGCTGCATTTAACCAATAACACACGGGGGCTATCTTTATTTGATTATCAGTAATATTGTGCAGTTGATGTTAAGACACCATGTTAGTCTGTTAAAAATTGCTTTGTTTTATCTGTTACTGGACCCAAGCACATTTCCGTTCACTGATTAAACGTGCTCAAAGACCGGCGTCCCTCTGACAAACCCTGTCATGACGCTACGTGACCAAACCACGTCCTATCCAAAACCTGTGTGCCAAGATACTGTGGGTTAGGATTACCGGGTATGCATACCGCTTCACTTTAGAGAGTTATGATTGGCCACATTCCTTGCTACTCTTCTATATGACCGAACTTACTCACTCTGCTCACTTATGTACTAACTTGGATAAAATTATTCTGCTCTGAAAATGAAAGCAAACATTTCTCCGAAACTTCAGTATCAACCTACAAAACTACTCGGTGACAAACCCCACAAGAGTACAGTTTGAATGATTAAAGTATTTATTTCGAATTTCGAAGAGTTAGTTACTGTGAGGAGGACCGCGGTAGCACAGTGGTTAAGGTGCTGTGCTACAAATCGGAAGGTCGCTGCTTCGGTTCCAGATGGTGTCATTGGAATTTTTCATTGACATAATCCTTCCGATCGCACTATGGCCCTGGTGTTGAATCAGCCTCTAACATATGAGTACCAGGAGTATTTCCTGGGGGTAAAAGCGTCCGGTGCTAAGGCTGACAACCGTAACACCATCCTGGTCCATTGTCACGTAATCTGGGAACCTTAACTTCCTGGAATCCTCTGGGCACCTCGGGCCTGTAATGGGACTGATTTACCTTTTATTTGGTTACTGTGAACTGTCTGCGGATACCCAAGTGACGCAGTGCTCAGAGGTCTCTGACAGCGACTGACAAATGTGGTAAGGGAGGGCTGATTTTTGACGGAGGCTTTATACGGACGAAGGGAACACAAAACTCTGCTTTAAAATTTACACAGTATGTTTCAAGAAGACATTGAAATATTCTTGAAACACGATCCTTCTCTTTTTGGAATGCTGAGAAACGGTTACTTGTTGTTGCACCTCAACTACAGAGAATGTAAACTTGTATAAAGGCTATCCTGATATCATCGTATACCAGTAGGCCGAACGTTGTGCCTCGCCTAGCAACATCCGGCTGAGCTCAGTAGTACAAATCTTGATTGGAGTGTTACACTGCACTTGTCTCTCTTCTAAGAATTCTTATTGTATATCTTTCGATATATTTGCACGCCTCAGATGAGAGATAATTGTATGTACTGCATCTGCTTTCCCATAGAGCTTTATGTTATGTCTTGAGTATGATATTTGACCCTAGTTTGTAGCCTAGTTTTATCTTACTGTTGCAAGAATTCAAAATTTTCCCTAACTTTATAACACGTAGTCAATAAATAAACGAATGAATGAATAAATAAATATAAATAAATATATATACACACGCAATCGTAATTACATACGACCACTTCGATTGTCAAGGATTTAGTGTGTCGTTTTGTTGCATGTTGTAAAGAAAAGAAAATACTTCTTTGTATCCCATATTTAAATGTTGTTATAACCTGTCTTTTTGTTTTAGTTGTAACACATTCTGTGTACATCATACGTAGGCATATATCGTTTCCTGTCTACTGGAAATCGGAGTGTGAGTGTAGTCAATACAGGCAGTCCAATTCAGGGAGATAATTTGTAATAATTTACCAACTCTGACAAACTGTCAGTAACGTGAGCATGTCCTTAAAAAAATACAGTATAATAACCGCGCAATGTAATTTCAGAGAAAGGGTTCTCTGGCTTTTATTAATGCGACTGAACTATCGAGTCTGATGTTTTTAAGTGTATAAATTCGTTATAACATACTAAATTTTGTAGTGGCATAATAAAAATAATGTAGAATATAAGAACGGTAACAGTGAAAAGAGGATTTCGATTTTAGGAGAAGGTAGGGAGAGGGATCGTCCATGTAAATTGCTTGATATTTTAGCAAGAGGCTGGGTCTGCAAACTAGCAGTCCCGGGTTCAAAACACGGTAACATTATGTGAGGTCTGGGATGGTAAGGGTTGTTTTGCGGCAGAGTCCTACAGATTTTTCCACCGTCGTCCACATCTGTTCCACGGTTTCCATAACCAGTGACTTTTTATCAGGACCATTATTACCTAACTAATTAAACTAATAAACAAACAATGACGAACTAACTCCATTCGTCAAAGTCCTTCCTGGGAAGCTAACAGGTAATCAGCTAGTCAGAATATTCCCCGTATATTATGGAGCCCGAAGGTTCCTTACCGTATTTACAAGAGACCGCCACCTGTCTCTATACTCAACCAGATCAATCCAGTTCATGCCCGCCCCCCCCCTCCCCCCGTTCCCCGTCACACTGCTTGAAGATCCAGTTTAGTATTATTATTCCATCTACGCCTAGTTGTTCCAATTGGTGTCTTTCCCTTATCTCTTCCCACCAAAGCACTGTTTGTACCTGTCCTCTCTCCACACATACTACATACCTCACCCATTCTATTCTTCTTTATTTGATCACCCGAATAATAATTGATGAAGAGTACTTATCACAAAACACCACCTTATATAGTCTCCTCCACCCCCTGTTACCTCGTCCCACTTAGAACCAAATATTCTCCTCAGCACCCTATTCTCGAACACCCTCAGTCTATGTTCTCAGTGTGAGAAAGGCCAAGTTTCACATCCATAAAAAAAAGGGTAAAGTTACAGTTCTGTACATCTTAATCTTTATATTTTTGGGTAAGGTACTGGAGGACAAACGATTGTCACTGAATTATTCCCTGGCTTCAGCCTGATCTTAACTTCTTCATAATATTTACCTTGATTTGTTACAGCTGTTCCCAAATATATTGAGCAGTTGTTTAACTAGAATTAAGCAACTTAAACATGTAGTGTTTCTTGAAAACATGGTACTTAACCAGCTAATAAAACAAAATCCTATTCGTATGAAACCAGAATGTAGGCTGCTTTATCTTTCTCACAGAATCTCTTTGTACCTGCCCTGAGTGCATACAATCCAATTTGTACACTCGCGCTCTATGTTTTAATTCAGGATACAACTCTCTGCGTTGCGTATTCGGTCTTGCGTGTATCTCAGCAGTCTTAACTTCCAAGCATTTTAAACTTATCCCACACCTTCTCTGAGGCACACGATTTCGCTACTAGTAGCGCATTCTTACATCGAAGATTAAGAATTTTAAATACGATTTGGAGGAAACGAAGTGAGAATTGGAGTTATATTGAAAAATTTATACGAACTGCATTCTGTCTGATTAGATAAAGTCGTCCCAGCGCATGCCGTGGAGACCTAAGGGGCAATGGAGGTAGTGCTCCTTTTCCTATCATCGGCTCTAGATAGAGATAACTGGCTAGTCATACGGTCTGATCACTTTACCCAGCCGGAAAGGCCCGGTTACCTTGTGTGAGAAGGAGCATGTGTGTTACCCACGGTCGGCCTTAGACTCTTTTGACGAAAAACAGTTACTTCTAATGGAAATCAAAACAAGATCCCTCAGCCGACCAGCTCGCAACCTAGAAATACTGACGCTTAAAACAGCGAAATTATTTCACACACTTTGTCAGAGATGTGCATAGCAAACCGTACTTCTTGCTTTAAAAAATACTAGAGCCCAAATTTTTGGAGTGGATGGCATGTCAGCCATAAGTACTTGTGTTCTTAAGCACCACACGTGTTGAACCTCCGCACTAGTAGGAAATAGACTTTTATCTTCAAGCGTTGGTCGCTTTATTTCTACAATGAGCCACCGGTAAGCTTTCCATACACAGATGTGTGGAGGAAATATTTCACATATACAAATCCTCTCTTTGCCGACAATGGAAAACCGATCGTCAGTACTTTAGGTTCTCCAGTACGTGAGAGCTGCCTTAAATCAGTCAGCAGATTAGACTTCTCAAATGACTAAAAACTCTCCTCATTCAGTCAGCACACTGCAGCTGACCTCTGACAACTTTCTTTGTTCGGTTTACAGACTGCAGCTTGCTCCTGACAGTTCATCTCATTTGGTCAGCAGATTGCAGATTGCCCCTGACAACTCTGTTCATTCGTTCAGCACACTGCAACTTGCCTGTGATGGCTTTTCTGTCTCGGTCAACAGACTGTAGTTTGTCAGTCAGCTGCCGAGACAAACAGGAAGTCATTCTTTTGGATACTAATGATATGCTCTGCGTAGGATTTTTTTTCCATGACGCGACAGCCCCTAGTGGGCCACGGCCTCATTATCGAGGTTTCACGATCACACTCGGGCACACCACAATCGGCAGGACTCCACTGGAAGAGTGATGAACGCGACGCAAACCTCTCCCGGACAACATACAACGCTCACAAGAGACAGACATCCATGCCCCCGGCGGGATTCGAACCCGCAGTCTCATCAAACGAGTGCCCGCAGACCCACGCTTTAGACCGCACGGCCTCTATGATCGGCCCATATGTGTGTATACTACAATAAATGTAGATGATCGCAGACTGACGAAAATGTACATGATAGGATGCAGGAACGCGGATGTCAGGTTATGTGTATATTACAATGAGTAAACATAAAAACAGAGGTTAAACCATGTGTAATAGTACCGGGGTGCTGATAAGTCGTTAGCCCGACCAGCAAGGGAACAAGCTCGGAAGCATGTCAGGGACGCGCGCGATTTCAACAACATCGAGACGCAAGCTGTCATCAAGTTTTTTTTTCTTTCCTGCAAGGCAAGGCGCCGAAGGAAATTCACGCCATTCTGACAGAAACATTATCTTGTTTCCTTCCTGGTCGGGCTAAGGACTTATCAGCACCCCTGTATTTATGCACAACGGTACATGCATGCACATAGGCGGGTAAGGTACAGAATTGGCTGTACACGTCTAAAATCTTCTCCTACTAGATTCTGAATTTCTTCTTCTTTTGTTGATTCACATGACGAGGGCAAACCTTTGCTTATGAGTGGTTTGGGTTCAAGAAATAAGGCTTGTACTGGAAAGCAAAAGAAAGAGACGAAAGGAGAACATTAGGTATTCATCCGGTTTCTGCACACAGAAATGCTAATTTAATACCACAAAGCTCTACCCCTCTCCACCCTTTCCCTTCCTTCTCAATGTAAAAATCTTGTGTCATTCTTTCTCCATATTTTCTTTCTCAAGTTCAGTACACGTGACTTTACATAGCATTTATGAAGGGCCTTGGGGGTTGAGCCTCTTTAGCTTATTTTCGAGAACACTTTTTGTAGTCCCTCTTTCCAACACGCAGCGTCTCTTGCACAATCGCAAGAAATATGACTTTTTTCCATGTTATTTTGTTTATTTTCTTAAAATTCCTGTTATTTGAATTTGCAGTGTACTTGGTATAAGAATTGTAGACACACACACACACACACACACAAACATATATATATATATATATATATATATATATATGTAAACACCTCAATGCAGGGTTTCATATTCGCGTACAAGAATTCGTTTTCCAGTAAACTGTCTACTCAGACACAAACCGGTCCCATCTGCGTAAGACAGACATACCTCCTTTCAAGTCGTTCAGAAGTATGGCTAGAAGGGGAAAAAACTCGTTTTTCTCTTCCTTTATCTTCGCTTTTGACCCACCTCTTTCTTAAATTTGTTTGTCTTTTGCATGTTTGTGCTGTGTACTAGTTTTATTTGGATTCTTTCTTCTTATTCAGCATAGGAACAGCACAATATCGATTTAACATTTCCTGTCTTGCAAGGAAAGTAGTGCTATTCGGCATAGAGGTTTGCTTCACAATGGCTCCAATCATGCCGTCTGTAGGGTATGCAAAATGATTCAACAAGCACTGTAGTTACATCTGTAGTAAGCCTTTGTTTTTTGCAACATTCCCATCAATGGCCCCCCTTCAGAAGGTGCAATTATTTCTATAAATTGTATTCCTACTGGTGGGCGTTAACTTTTCCTGTGGGATACTTTTGTGGGGTTTCACAAATTTTGCTTCAATTTTCACATTTGGCCAACTTGTAGCAAACAGTCCTTTTATCAAAGATGACATCATTTATAAATGGCAGTAATTTTTTTCAAATCATCGCGAAAGCCTAAATTGAAGATTTTTACAGATATATAAAATGTTCGAAAAAAATCCGAACTTATTTTCCACAATTATCAGAGCGTGGCGAAATAAAGCGAAAATATTTATGTAACGTGATAGATTGAGAAACTTTAGACTACTTGTTAGAGAATTGGGGCATTAATATTTGAACTTGAGAAGGAGGGTGATAGGAAGCTGGATATAATATATAGGGTGCTCCAAAACTTGCAGGTCTATATATATATAATTTTTCTCTTATTACTGTCTAGTAAAATGGGTGAAATTAGTAGGATGGACGGGCGAAGAGTAAGACTGAAGAGGCATACAAATTTTAGTGAGAAAATCTCGGTGAATGGACGGCTTCTGTGATTTTGGATGAGGGAATTAGCACGCCTGTTATCAACAGCGAAATCTTTTCCCGTGTTTTCATAGTACAGAAGCGAACCTAAATCGTCAGATATGTGGTTCGATAAGTTAAATATTTGAAGCACGAAATGAAGGTAAGCAATTATTAAAGTATATTTTCGTACTTGTTTTAATCTCCGTCTACATTACAAAGACCAGTCAAGTAGTTATGTACAACAAATAATCGCGGTTTATTTGAGAAACATGAAACCCTACACGAAAACCGGAAATAAAAAACACAGAGCCATATTCTGAAGGAATGACGCATACGTTAAGAAATCCGTTTCTTAAGAAGTTAACGCATAAGAAGCAGAGCTGTATAGTTATAGATAACATACGCGTAGAAAATATGCTGGTAAATAAACCAATGAGTGACCCGGAGCTTTGGGTCAGAACTCATGTTGCGTGGCCGGCAATTATTGAATGGAGAGTCTGACATACGAGTATAGGTAACAGAAAGGCTAAAGAGAATACTTCTGGAGAAGTCAGGCGTAAATTCACAAAATGCAGTGGTCAGAATTTACTTTGTGTTTCAGATGTTTAATGAAATGGATTCACGCTTTTGGTGAATGTATTGCCATAGACTACTTCAGGATATGTAGTCGTTGTGGTGCTAGTGTCACTCCAGCGGCCACATGTTCTGCACATCCTCCATGTTGTATTACCGATTGTAAGATGGCTCCCTTCGTACAGTTTTTTTTTAAAATCGATCACGTGGTACGGAAGTTGAAACAGAGAAAGACGTATACAAACAGAGACAATGAGAATGTAATTATATCGTGTGCTTTGTCAAACTAAATGGTGTAACTTCCGAAAGAGTTGAATGCTTATCAAAAACAGCAGTCAGAATATCAAATATTGGAATCGCAGACTCAGCTTCTCCCTTAAGAAAAGAAAGGCCTGCTAATAAACCGTGTTCTGCAGTCTGTAAACAGGTGAACATAACGTTTTGTGTTTGCTGAAATAGATGCGTCTTTTGGCTACCATGGAAATATTTACGAACTTAGAAAATTGCTTTATAAAAGCGGCTGAGAAAAAAGCCATCAACGTTATTCAATATTATTTTTAAGACTGGGATAATGTGCTCTGTAGAGCGACTCTTTTGGCTGGAAGTTACGGGGTTCGAACCCCGGTGGGAGGAAGAGATTTTCTGCTTTCCGTACCATCTAGGTGGGCCCTGGGGACCTTCCAGCCTCTGTACAAGTGATACCGTAATATTTCGACTTTTTTTAAGGTAAGTCGACCAGGGCGTTGTGGTTTTCACCCCCTGCTGTGTAGCGCTGAGTTTAAGATTGATTGGAACTCTACCTCCTCTCTCCCTCTGAGCCTTAAAGGTGTGTTTTGGGGAGACTTTTACTGTGTATTCAAAATAAATTTTAGTTCATGGCTTACAAACAGTCCAGCTTATTACAGTCATAGAGAAAAATGAGATACGGTGTTTAGAGAAGGAGTCTTTGTTCAGAGAATTACATGGAAAACACAAATACAGAATGTGTCAAAATACAGAGTTTCTGTATTTACTGCAAGCGAAGCTGTGCTGTGGACGGTTAGAAGACTTGATGTGGCCCCGATGAAGTACAGAAAGAAAGAAAGAAAGAAAGAAAGAAGGATTGAAGAAAAGGAAGGGAGAATAATGACCTTTGAACATCGTACTTGTAATGTGTTGGGCAGTGGGCATGTGAGATGAATTGAACACTTACGAAGACAAAGTCAAATTTGCTGTACACGCTAACAGTTCCGCATCAAGTGTATGTATTCAGGAGCCAAACAATAACACTATGTGCTATTGAAACTGGTAAAATACACACTGGAAACGTTTGATTCAGATGTTACAGGCAAACAGCATGGATAGGCGACGCTTAATCATACAGTTGTGTGAGTTTCACGGGCTTAATTTGTATGCAAACGATGACCGTACCAGAATTCTGTTTTGAATTGCGTAACACACGTTTCGTATTTCAAAAGGCACTGCTCTAAAATATAATAATAATAATAATAATACTATGTAGCAACTTTATTCTGTGTGAAACTTTGTTGTGCTTCGTAATCCACATAACCTTTTTGATACTGTGAAGGGAATTTACAAGAATATGAGACACAGGCATGTGGGTACAACAGAGAAATAGGAGGAGGAAATGTAGCTCAGATTTTAAGACTTTCAGCTGGATGTCGTCGTCGTCATCATCATCATCATCATCATGTAGTCTTCTTCACAGCGAGTTCTCCACAGAGTGCCGTCTAGTGTTGCCTCTTTCAATTTTAAATATCATCTCTTTTCCTTAAGGTTATCCTGTAGCTGCTTACGTCTTCCTGCTTATTTTCCTGTCACTTCTATCCTTTCCTCTATCTTTCCTTCAGTAGTGTGTTTGAGAAGGTAGTTACTAAGCAAGACGTGACCATCAATCCATGTAGATTTCCTTCGTTTTATTTTATTTAGGATATTTCTGCCCTCCTTAACTCTGTGTAATACTTCTTCATTCTTCACACGATCGGTCCAGGTGATCTTCTCCATCATTCTCCAAAACCACATCTCAAAACTTTCAGGGCATATCTGATCTACTTTGCGAAATGTCAAAGTTTTATCACCACACAAAGCTGTGATACAAGTATAGTGCTTTACTAGTTTCATACTTCGATTTAAGTCATTTGCTGGTGAAAAGAGTCTTCTTCTTGTTGAATGCTGCTTTTCCACGGAAATCCTGTATTTAATACATCTGGCATCATTTGTTATCATGGTACCAAAATAGTTTAAATATTCTACGATCTGCAGTTATGTTCGATCTATCATAATTATTACTGTGAATGGTTGCCTTGAGGTTCTCATTACCTTAGCTTTATCCACATTCATTTCCATTCCATAGCATCTTCCAATTTCAATTAGTCTCTCAGTCATGCCCTGTAGCAAGTTTTTTGTCTTAGTAACCCAAATTCATCTGCATATTTCGTAGCACAAATTACTTGTTATACTATTTTGAAGTTTCCAAACCCTTCCACGGTTTCCTTAGTAATGTATTCCATGTGTAAGTTGAATGGAATCGGTGACGAACAGCATCCAAGTCTAACTCCTATTACACCCTTCGCACTTAAAGGAAAACGATACGACTTTTTTCTCGTAATCAATAAAAATATTGAACATGGAAAAACAAACACAGACACAAACACTTACACAGAACATGCACATTATTTATGGGAACACTAAATTACATATCCATTTTTAAGGGAAATTCTGAGTTAAAATCTGTCATTATTTCAAATCGGTCCTTGGAAAGCTGTTTCATTAATTATGACTCTGAAATTCTTACTGTTTGTGTCATGTAATATGGCAGCGTATAATTATTCTTGAGAGTAGAGACAGGCGCTTGAAGTAAAATCGCAAAGTGCTGAAATGTTTGTCCTGTGATGTGTGTACAGTCACTGCTATTGCTAGTCTTATTGGCAACTGTCTCTTTTATAACACAGAAGAAACCTATGTTTTAACCGAAGTTAACGTCGATTCTATGAGGAAGGACAATAACATATCCTCAGAAGTAGCATGATAAAATTTTTGTGTTTGAAAGTTTTATTGCATTTTTTCATTAATCTAGTTAAACTGAATATTAATTTCTGTTAAAACTGATTAGCCACAAATGTCTTGCGTGAACTTGCAGTATTGTATTCCCTACAATGTTTGTTCGCGGAGTAATACTTACGGATAATACACAGCATGTCGTGTGTCATCCGAAACTCTTCAGTATCCAGTTTTTTAAATGTTACAAGCAGCGAGTAATGGATTAATAATTGTCTCTGTTCTTATATACTTTATCATCCTAATATGAAAATTTTTGTTATTTTTATATTTGTTTACTTGTAAGTTACATACTAAGTTTTACGAACAACATTTGCTCGGTTCAAAAAAGGAAAAATTCCTGACTTTTCCTCAGATATTTCATACCATACTCAATTTTAATACAGTGAAATTTTTAAGACAATTTAAAAATTTGATATTAACCATTATTTATATTATGAATTATACTTAGCCGGTAGAAGCAGTCGAATGTAATATGTAATCTGAATCTCTCTTCTAATTTCGGAGATGAGATATTCGGACTGACAGGCGAATAAAATTTTGAATGAGGAATACATCGTACTCTTACTCATCTTACTACAGAACCTTCCTCATGTACCGTACGAGTAATTTGCGAATTTCTGTGTTTGCTTTGTTGTGCAAATTTCCAATTTATCATTGGTTTGCAATATATAACACTACATGTCACGGGTTATCACAACGGTTGCCTATAATCAGAGATTCATTTCGGACAATTTCACTAATAACTCACTCTACCACACATAATCCGAAAAGTTACAATACGATTTGAATAGATTTTACGCTTCTAAAATTCCATTTCTGTATTCCAAAACCTGCCCATGTTTTTTTTTTAAGTTTTGTTGATCGTTCCTCCTAATATAATGATAGTCTTTTTTTACCAACTTGATGCAAAAATTCTTTATTTTAATACATTTATATTATTATTATTATTATTATTAAAATAAAGAATTTGTGCATCAAGTTGGTAAAAAGGACTATCACTGCCCATGTTTGTTGTAGTACTAAACAAAACGGTTTACTCTTACTAAATTTTTCCTGAAGGGTGCATTAAATCACGCATCCTCCACTCCTTACCGAACATTTATCGTTCCAATTTTGTTGTGCCAGAGATATTACGATTACGATAATCTGACACCTGTACACAAAGGTAACAATAAATCAATTGCACGTGTAACAAAAGATTTATTTTGAAGGTTTGTGGCGATTTTTGTTTTTAAATTAGTGCATATTCCAGTTTAATGTTTTAGCTTTATAAATACAAATATTCAGAGGCTGGTTCTGTTTGTGCCATGAGACAGAATTAATGTAGTTATCTAGGACCACAAAATGGAGTAAATATTTCAGAATGGAATGAGTAGCTCTAACCTATCGTTTTGTCTGATGAAAAGAACGGTATTTGGCTCTGAATCGTGAAATTGTGACAGTTCCACTTATACTTTTAAGTTTAATCGCAAATTGGTATTTTCAAAATTTGGTAAAGGCACTTCCCTCTTTTAGTTCAAGTCTGGCACCATTACGTACACTACAAACGCAGCGAAGAACTATTCAGGAATATCCGTAAATTTATTCTTTTGCTTTGCCAATCAATGAAGATTGCTTGTTATAATGTAAAAATTCGATAAATTTAATACCATTTGTATGTAGCAGCTATGTGGGAGCAGAGGGAATGCGCATAATTACAAAACAAGAAAACGGAAGAAACGTAATCGCTATAGGATCACCCAAAATAATGTAACCTGTTTCAAGTACTTCTTTACCACAATTCTTTGCATGTTGGATGTATATTAAAAGGCTTTGGATTTTAGGAGTATCAGAGTTTCTGAATGAAAGTACATTTCATAGACGAATTTCCATTTAAGTTCCAACACCACATTTACTTCGGGAAAGCAGATGTTTTGTGGAAAAATAAGAAAACCGGTTCACAAAGTGCGAACTTCTAGGAAAGAATGAATGTGTAAACTTTATGGTAATATGCCTGTGCATGAAGAATGCAGGGGATGTTCGCGTGAGACCGCGTAATTATGTCTACACGAGAGAGGATACTAAGAATAACAATTTGTATTAAGCACACTTCATCTCGAATTATGAATGTTCACTTATTTATAAACATTACTGTCATGTTGTTTTTATGACCAGATTTTATTTTATTAGCAGGAAGTAGCCAACTTTATTTTCTTACGTCAGGTGTAGAGTTGCAAGACTGAGGAGAAAGGAAATGTTTTAAATGTGCACGTAGAGACCAGCCAGAATGTTAAATGTCACTTCACAACAGCTAAAGCAGACAAAGACTTGACACTGTATCATTTTTATATGGAGGGCTACCTTTACTGAGTCTCAGAGGCAATTAGTTTCTTTCAGTTTGTATAATAATAATAATAGTTTGGGCCGGGATAGCGTAGTCGGTATAGCGACACGCTACGGGCCGGACGGTCCGGCGATCGAATACCGGTCGAGGCTGGATTTTCCGCACCTGTCCAAACCTCTGTGCGGTGGGTACCTTGTCTCTTTCCCGGAGGTAGATAGATTTGGTTCTTGGATTTGACCACCCACCTCCATCTAATGCTGAGGTTAAAGAAAGAGTAGAGCTATACATCTACTCTCCCTCTTGACCTTCACGGCCTGTTCTAGTTAAACTTCAACTTTAAAATAAGAATAGTAAATAATAGTAATATATTGGAATAAAATTATTTTAACGGAAAGTTTTGTCGTGACGTGTGAATTATTTATTTTACTTTGTTCAGTAAATGTATTTTCATTTCAACCACATGACTTCGACCTCCAAGAGGTCTGGCAGTAACCTGAGCGGTGTCCTCCAATAGATAATACAGATATTTTCATTTCCGTCTTTGATTGTTTTGTCGGAACTTTTTGGTTTCCCTCTTCCCCCTTATCAGACACAAATACTGGCTGTTGTATTTTCATTTCCGTTCCTCAACGATTTAAAACCGCTGTTTCTCTTTACTTCACAGTCTTTTCGTTGTCTTTGGCGCAACAGTCCAACTCGGGCCTAGGTCGCCTCATTGTTGAAGTTTCCAGATCACACAACACACACACACACACACACGCACACGCGCACGCGCGCACACGCACGCACGCACACACACACACACACACAAGTAGTAGGACTCATCTGAACGAGGGATCAGCTCGTAGCAGAGGACGCTACCCACGTAACACACCACAAACCCAAGGACGAACATCCTTACCGTCAGCAGGTTTCGAACCCGTGATCCTAGCAATCGGACGGCTGCAGCCTCACGCCGTAGACTGCAGGGGCATTGGGAGAGGCCTTCCTAGTCTTACCGTTTTTTCATTTGTTTGGTATTAAATGTGCTTGGTAATTTGGTAGTCCACATTATTTAGTTCATTTTGAAGCTACGAGTATTTCGTATGTAATTGACATTCTTTCACTCTTCCTATCTTGCGGTCGTCTTTCAGTACATCCGTAGCAGGGCACTCTTCGCAACATATCCTTACATAACACGGCATGCTGCCACAACACCCTATTAGTACAACGAAGTTAATCAGTGACTATTTTTAATGTGACTTTAGCAAGGAAAATATAGCTCCCTGATGATGGTCTTGGGACCGAAATATGTCGGAGCAGTTTTAGTGTTTTAATGTGTAACTTTTATATAAGTGCATTAGTTGGTGTATTAATTGAGTAAATTCGACAACATGCACGGCGTAACAATGAAAATAAGACCAATATATTTCATCTTTCTTCGTGTTTCTTTTTGTATGTTGTATATTCCTTTCACCCTTAACCCTTTGCAATACTTCTTCATTTTACAGCACAACATTTCAGATATTTCAAGGCATTTTTTATTTTTTTGACAAAGTGTCCATGTTCCCGCAAAATTCAAAACAGTGCCCCGAATGTAACACCTCAGTAGTTTCTTCCTTAAATTGAAATTAAATTTTTTGGCTGGTACAACTGTTACATAAAAATTGCGCCCCAAGGAACCTGCATGTTTTCAAATTACTGCCTACTTATTACATGTAAGTGATTATACCGACCTTCCCATTTTGCCGGTGTCTTTTGATGTACTCTAACTCCACTGGTCCATGGATCTTGTCTTTCATTCTGCACAACGATACTATCTGAACAGGTTCCGGGCTCAACACCTCCGACAGACATCCGAAAGGCATTGCCACGGCATTCTGATTTATCTTTTGTACATATCAGAGCGAGTACTGCCTTTATACGAGACACGGAGTTTCTCTATCAGCCTACTGTACTGCTCAGATCTGAAGATAATGTGTTTAACCTGTCGTTGAATAAAGGGACTGGAATCGAGAAGTGCATCTTAGTCGGAATTTTTTATTGAATCATGCAGAATGGGGAATGTGAACAGGATTGGAGGATGGAAGGAGGGGCATAATTCTTTCGAAGACATGCAATGTGATTTGGTAGAAAGGTGCAAACTTTTAGGGGAAAATGCTGCACCTTGTGGAGTGCTCTCAGAAACATTGGCACCTTTCCTACTCTCTGCATGAAGTTGCAACTTGGAAAAGTGCAGGTGATCTTTCTGTGACGCGATCTTGCATTACGGAAAGATTTCTTTTGTTTTCGATTTAAGGGGCCTATGTCATGAAATTACGTAGTTTCAATTGGACGTCGTTGTCGGGTAGTTGGCTCTCTATCGTTTCTGGAAGTCTCGGGTCCAAATTTCGTCCCGGACATCAACAATTCTATTTTAAAATTATTCATGACTGTGCATTCATAAAAAAATTCACACAAGAAACCAACAAATGTTAAAGTATATTTTTCACACAATTTGTCGTAAGTTTGATATGTTTCGAACTGCCTTGGTCTTCTTCAGGGATACATGAAAACATAGAAAGATTATTACTATTATTATTATTATCATCATCATCATCTCCTTTACGCAAGGTATTTATACTTATATTCCTGATACAATATCTGTCCCTAGGGAACACAGTGCTGCAGCTATTCTGTTGCTACTATTCATGTGTTTATATCGTTAGTTCCAGTGTTGAATCTATTGTACTTTTACATTAGTACTTCCCGAAGTATGTGTGCAGTGCCCAATATGGTTGTTTTCTGGAGTTCCTTGACTTCATGTTTTCCAGGTATGCTGCTCATGTATTTTCTAAATGGCCTTGAAACAGTCCCAGTCGCCCCTTCTTATTATTATTATTTGCCAGTAATTGTCTTTTTTTTTGCTGCACAGTATTTTAATACCTTATCTGAACACAACGGAATGAATTGTTATGCCACTTTTAAATAGATAGTGGTCTAAATATTTCGTACTGTACTGCAAATGTCAATAAAAATACACGTCTATGGCGGTAAGCCAGACTTAAAATTCGCCAGAGATGATAGAAGAACCAGCAACTCTGGGGGCCTGAGTAGAGGGCAGTCGTACATCCGTGAATTACAATCATTCCGCTCCCAGTCCCCGTAGGGTGTTAGGTCGCCTGCATGTTAAGCTGCAACATCAAACTAAGATGTTATCCGTATCTTTATGTGTATAGATTGGTATTACT
>Ga0123352_10006974_pt1 | contig 17391 bp, 6 predicted proteins | sample TergutLab28metaG_FD_89700 | JGI IMG/M metagenome (GOLD analysis project Ga0123352, IMG submission 89700) | Labiotermes labralis P1 segment gut microbial communities from Petit-Saut dam, French Guiana - Lab288 P1 | ecosystem: Host-associated > Arthropoda: Insects > Digestive system > Gut ... | reverse complement strand
TGACAGAAGCCTTCGGATACACACCTACACACCTGACAGAAGCCTTCGGATACACACCTACACACCTGACATGCCTTCGGATACGCACCTACACACCTGACAGAAGCCTTCGGATACACACCTACACACCTGACAAAGCCTTCGGATACGCACCTACACACCTGACAGAAGCCTTCGGATACACACCTACACACCTGACAGAAGCCTTCGGATACGCACCTACACACCTGACAGAAGCCTTCGGATACACACCTACACACCTGAAAGAAGCCTTCGGATACACACCTGACAGAAGCCTTCGGATACACACCTACACACCAGACAGAAGCCTTCGGGTACGCACCTACACACCTGACAGAATCCTTCGGATACGCACCTACACACCTGACAGAAGCCTTCGGGTACGCACCTACACACCTGACAGAAGCCTTCGGATACATACCTACACACCTGACAGAAGCCTTCGGATACACACCTACACACCAGGACTACACGCCAGACAGAAGCCTTCGAATACACACGTACACACCTGAAAAGCCTTCGGATACACACCCACACAGCTGACGCAAGCTTTCGGATACACACCTAAACAGATGACGCCAAGCATCGCATTACCTTCGGCACAATAACCACATTTTCACACTGCAGTATAAAATGACCGTGTATCAAGTAACAATTATGAAACCCCATAAAAACTACGAGCTGCAGTGCAATAAAGGTGCGGCGCTGTAGCTGGCAACAGGACAATGAGATGTTTGTCTAGACTTGAAGACCCCAAAAAGACTTTTCTTTATACGGTAAACGCGCTGGCTCTCTCAGACAATGCGTAACCTTGACCGCCGTTGTTATGGTGCTCCATAAATAACGTAGCTACATAAAAGTTGCATCCTAATGTGAACAGCACAAATCACCAAAATAACTGTGACAATGGTTCTAAATCAACATACGGTACTAAATAACGAAACGTTATGGGAAGAATTTGTGAGGCATATTTTCCTTTGAAGTGCTCGACCATAGTAAGACTAGCAACAACTATAACTGCCAAATATTAATAGGATTACCAAATAAACAGTGAGGATAAAATGGGCGGGACATGTAGCATGAATGGGGCGAGAAATGCATAAAAAGGTCATGTCAGCAAAATCTACAGGAAGCAGACCATTAGGTAGACAAGGCACATATATGAAAGGACAAGACTTCAAACAAATAGCGTAGGCGGCTTATTTATGGTTCATTTTATAGTGCTCTCGGTAGGACGAGTAAGGGATGAACTCGAAAGGATTTAAAAGGAAGCAGTCAAGGCATAATTGGGATCTATCCAGACACTTGCATGAATGGACTGACAAAAAATACCAACAAGTTTGGAAACGTCCGCAGACCGTTTATCACTTTAGGTGTTTGCCCTGTTACTGTACCTAACGTTAAATTCGTGATTACCTTAAAAAAACAACACAAAATTTTAACACACGCTACATGATTTCTCCATATCTTAATTACAGATTTACGATCGATTATCGAAATATCGTAAGTATGAGAATTTACAGTCGATACCTCTTAAAATGCGGATTATGGACGCTTACGCTCCATACAGCTGGATGCGCAATAGTCTACTGTTTCTTCAGTCTCAGTTCGCACCTCACAGAATACCACCACATCTCACCACAATACTGTAGGCCGGTTCGCGGGCCGCACGTGTAAAATTCACAATACGTGGTACACCTGACGGCTTAAATTGTTGAAAAATTCTTACAGTATGTATATTTTTCAAACAGGGCGCCCAGCAGCGTAGCACAACCTGCAAGGCCGCAAGTTGTACACCCTTGATACAGAGTGTCTGTCCCGGCCACGGGCATCAGTACAATGCAGACAGCAAGCGTTCCCGCTTGAGACTTCTCGTGTGGTAGATGTGATGGACCGTCACAGACTGAATTTGTCATCCCCGTGTATATGATAAAGAAACTTCATGTGCCATAAATTTGGTGTATTCCTTGTCTTGCCCAACAACTGGTAGTTCTCATTCCATACAGAGAGTTAGTTACAAGCGGTTCACAGCTGCAGGCATTGACACCAGTTCTGGAAGATCAGTTTTTAAAGATAATCTACAAAATTAGCAGGCGCAGCTAGATCGAGCCGATAGATACGGGGGTAGCATGACGGCAAGTGACAGATCATTATTAGCTCAAAAGTGCAACATTATTATTCATACAGTCACTCGAATTGAAGCATTTAATGACACAATGTGCGACACAAGCATCTTGTCCCACCGGAAAAGTCTGAGTGCAACATCAAATGAATTTCAGCCATAAAGCAACCATAAAACAATTCTAGATGTGTTAAAAAGCAACAACTCCGATCCGAAGACAGCGTTTTTCTTGTGCACCAATGCGACCGTTGCAAGTGAGTTATGAAACTCCGTCTTACAGCCCTACCATTATCAGTTATGAATACTTATTGATTCCCAATTTAATTTTGGGTATGGAACCCTCTCGCACTTGAAATATTTCTGTGGAACCCTAAAAAAATCATACGCTGACACTACAAACTTAGACCACAAATGTGTAAGTACAAAAATAAACAAATAAATGTTAAATAACGATATGAGACCAATATTCTTAAACGTACATACTTAAAAATAAAAGTCACATTTCATGTACATGAAAAATGTGTACAAAAATTTAACTTCAAAAACAAACTTGAGGTTCAATAACAAAACAAAACAAAAAACTCATTTTCAATATACTCTTACTGTACGAATTCTAGAACAGAAACAATTCCGAAATAGTTAGAATAAATCACTGTCCAATAAAAATTAAAATTACTTTAAATGAAGTTAATAATAATATCAATACTAGGTTCATATCATAATACAATTTTCTTGCAAAGCTCTTATTTTCACTCTACATAACACCACTTGGGAAACAATGACTTATGGAAAGGTGCTCTGTGCATATAATTCGTAACTGTACAACACTTGATGGGGACAAAACTTTTCTGAAACAGAGGTTTGCGCTGCATATATTATTAGACGTTTACAAGACAGCTTGAGCATTGTCACATACAATGCAATACAAACAACAAAATGAGGGTTTAAAATTAGAGCCAGAAATAGAACTCACAAAGGAATGGAACACAAGTTACCTCCTTATATTCTGGCTTCATTTCTCTGCAAATGTAAATTTATGTATTCTGACTAGTTCATAGGCTATTTATGGGATAATACTAAAGAGGAAAAAGAAAAGAATAAATACAAATAAATAAAGTGAAATGGCTAACCTTAGTGAAATTGTGGGTGTGATCTACTTCAATACACTATACTGTCATTCACAATATACAGGGACTTCAGAAAAACACAAAACCTTAATTGGAATATTCAGTACACCAGCAAAGTTGCAAACTGTATTTCTCTTTCATGTCACAACACTTTCCCTAACCACCTTTATACATTACACAAACTAGTTGCTTATAAATTAATAAGTTTTTTGTATCTGGACCAAATTTATTGAAGTGAAATGTGTGCTGAAAGGGAATTCTCTGCATCCTTTCAGTTGTCACATAGTCACGAGACAAGTTTCTGTATCCTAGCTCATTACACCAAAAGGCCAGTGATACTTGGCGATTTCTGTGTACCGTGAGTGTGAACTACAAGATACACACACATCACAAAACACTGTGTCCATCTGTATGTCAAGCCACACGTATGTTTCACCGCCAGAACTACTACATGGATTTTCATAGAATTTGATACTGGTAGACACAATACTAGAAGCGGTTGGATGGATTTGCAGTGGTGACTGTTGGCCCCATATAAAGCTTCAATTGAAAGTAATCCAGTTCTTCAATGTGAGTTACCACCAAAAAAATCAGTACATAACATAAAATACAGGCATCATTATGGTAATTTACATCAGATTAAAATACTGCAACACTAATTTTTGTGAGATATGCAATTCTCACAATGGTGACTATGAAGTTGGCTGGCTTGTGAGGTGTGACATCATCAACATTTCACAGTAACAAACTACCCCTGTCTTAAGGGTTTGTCTCAACCAAATGTAGTATCAACACAGCAAGACATGTTTTCTGCTTGGGACCAAAGGGCTGCTAAAAAATATACTGAAAATGCAGCCACTGACATCTGACAATAGGTAAACCTTTAGCTTGGGGGTTTGGCAGAGAGCTAAAAACACATTAGCTTAAAAAGCAGACCAGGTTATGTAATGTCACACAGGATCTTCGACTTGCATCAGTTCTATTGGTGGAAATACAATGTCACAGTTACAAGTGTTTCAGAACAAAGTTCAGAAAGCATACAGAGGAGAATTTGAAAGTAACATGACAAACAAGAAATTTACATTACAAACTTCACTGAGTATAACCTGTACCCTTTACCAGACACTATTACATGGGATTTTTAAATCATGACACTGTAAAGTTTCTGGTAAAATTCAGCCAGCCTAGTCCAGTTCAGTGCTTATGCCAGGCTCAAGCAGCATCAAAGAATGAAAACCCTGTAAATGAAGATGTGATTGTTGGGGCACATAGCATTCATGATGACCCAAAATTCATACTAAATTTAGTTTCGAAACCTCCAGGCAACAGACTATTATGAGCAGATGGGCGATGAAAGCAGGATACAGTTTGCAGATACAAATGGTAACAAATTGACTCCAGGTGATTTAGAACATGGCTTAAAGACACGCTCTTGTAAGCTACCAACTTCTTTCACCGCAGAAATAGCGTTCTACAGATATTGTTGAAATATTCTAGAGAAGACTATAAGCAATTAAACAATTCTGATTTTGAGACACTGTGAAACACAATACATTCTAGTTCACATACAACCATACTATGAACCATTTCACAGACTTTACTGCAAACTTGGCATACAAAATTTCCGAAAGATATCGAGCCGTTCCCAATTTCTGTCTAATTTATCAATAATAGAGCCTAGTTTATATAAGACCATAAGTGGCATTTACATGTATCCCAAATTGCATTTTGTGGATTTTGTACAAATTTTATATGTAGGGTTTTCAAATTTTGATGACACAAACGTGCTCGCAAAAGGGACATAGTTCAGCACTTATGCCGGGCTTATGCAGTCATATAATGTAAACCCCATAGAAGATTTCCATCAAAAATTGTTTTGCAATTCAATTTTCAGGTATATTGATCGACAATAAGATGAAAAAGTGGAAAGATTCACCAAGTAAAATGCATTACAAAAGGGTGCATGAAGATCAAGTAGAATAACAGGAATGACTATCAGAAACAAATGAAACTTTGCATGTTTTGTTAATATACATTTACACACAAAACTCTACATTTAAAAGGAATGAACCCCTGCCTATTTTACTGCTATCCCATTCAGTTTTCTACGTGACTGGAAGAATTAAATATGAGCTGAAGCATTCTAAACTAATTTCACAACATATTACTACTTTGTTGAGATTCTAGACTAGTCCATACATATACACACACTCTAATTCCCTCAACACCTTGGCTAATCAAAAAATTCTCATATCTCAAATCCATCACACTGGCATGTACCTCAAGGCAGTATGGAAAACAGTGACACATACATCATGCCCACTCCCAATCAAAAATCTGTAGACAGCACTTCACATAAGTGTTATTATGTCATCTTTCAATCAATCCCATGAAGGATCATGTCACCTGATTTAGTGGGCACCTTCTCGCCATGCCTACTTAAAGAATCCATACCATAACCCCTTCCAGTTACAAAAAATTATAACAAATGGTCAGTTAAATCCTTCTTCATGGGCAGTTTCTGCAACAAAGTGGACTGGATATATGCTGCACATTCTCTTCCTGACTTAACTGAAATGAGTCACAATAACTTACTCACATGGCAGACAACAGTAAAATTCGCAAAGCTGTCTCACTATCTTGCACTGTTGCCTGATTAAATGTGTACCCATCAAATGAATACACTACAAAAACTAATGTACAAACAGTCTGGAAAATTAACAAGTTTCTTTCCTCTGCATACTACCATACACACACTACATATCCATGTGATTCTGTATCAATGTTCACAACAAAGATAAAAACTGTGATTTGTATTTTTGAATTTCTACTATTGTGTATACTTTTAAACACGCAATTCACAGGAGGAAAAGCACATGAATCTCCAATGCAGAGACAAAGATAAGTGAAAACATCATAACCAGCCAATCCTCCACACACACACACACACACACACACAGGGAGCACACCAACCACATACACCAGTTTGAAGTTGGTATACGTTATAGTGGATGTCACAGTGAATGTACAGTACTTGTGGTTACAGCAAATGTTGGAAATGATGCCTATGGGAATGTAACAGAGGTCATAAATGCAACCTAAAGCACTACATGTGTGGGACATACCACAACCAGCAGGGTGAACAGATGCACAGAAACATTTTGCTTATCCCATATTTGAATGTACATATTCATATACCAAAATATATATAAGTAGCTACAGCTATTTTGAACTTCAGATATCTATGTTTTCTAAACAAGCTTCCCTGAAGACGATTTTATAAAAGGACAAAACATATCTCATGGATCTCCCTGTTGGAGAGGAAGTAAATGGTTGTTAATTCTTAACCTGCATTTACATCAGTTCTTTATAACAGCATGGTTTCCAAACACAAAGGAGAGTTACATACAGTGTCTTGTAAGACAAACGTCGCTACTATCGTAACTTCCACAAAATTCTGTGAGAAAAATCTTCCCAGACCGTGAACTGTTCTAACCATTTGGATTATTCAGGTGGCTTATTAAATGTCAGCTGCGCATTTCTGTGCTGCCAGAGTGAACTTACCTGAGAACAGTTACACCCAGTATCAAGTCACACAAACGTCATCAAATTGGCTAAATTCAGATATTAAGCAAGACCTTTTGAAACAAATGATTCACATGTCACTGTAAGGATAGATTAATTCTAGGACACAACTTACGATTGTATTCAGCGCATAAAACATTGCCAATTTTTCATTATTTTTTAAAGTGCCGTAAAAATTGCACAGGTAAAGAATTTTCAGTGAGCCAAACCAGACAATGGTACCTGGAATACAAAGACTTGTCCAGACGTAACGATAATTAGTTCAAGGTCCACTACGTACACAAGCCACACATACCCGTAACATAAATAAGCAGATACGGTATTATTAACACTAGGGCCCGTGTTTTAAACGTTCCACATACTTACCTGTGATTGTAGCACCACGCCCTCTTGCAAAATGTATTGTCACAGCTTAGAACAAAATGTCTTTGCATTACTTTCACACACACACAACACTACTACCACCATTTTCAACATCGGCACACCTTGTTTCGTTGCTTTACGTTCGCAGGTAGCACCACCATACGGTTAACAGACACAAGACATTAGGTCTATGCCCTCTTCGTTTTCAATAGGTATACTATTTAGGCATCACGATTTTAAGCACTGCGGAAATACTTGTTAGTTGAATCTGTGTCGAAATGTCACAGTGTAATGGTGAAAGTGCAGACGACAAAAATGTCAGAATACCTTTAACATGGATACTTGTAGCAACAACCTTCACACATGACAGTAGCGCTCACACGTTAATGGTACTCTGTACGACTGAGACTCGTACACCGCACTGCCATCTTCCCGTCGAACACTAATACTATGATCGTCAGCACCACAGAGCAAAGATATTTTTCGTTCTGTGGTGCTTTACCATCAAATACGTATCGTCGTTTGTACAGGGAAAACTGTCCAAAGGGAGAATAACGTTTAATGGTACTTACTAAACCGGGGGTGCACAAAACTAGGGAGCCAGCTCGCCCAAGCGACTAGATGTTGTACGGTGGCGCGTAATATTTTGGGATCCACAGTATGACTCGAACTTCATGCACCCATCTGGTGCTTAGAATTTTTATGTGGCTCCTAGATGTTTAAAAAAAGAGATCTCGGTTTACTATCTTGAAAAGTAGCTTTCACTGTGGTATCGTCTCGCAGATGGAGGAATTTTCCGATTGTCGTGACTGGTACGGCTAAGAATCCACGCAATATTGTTACGCTTTTCTATGCCTGGGAAGGCTCTGCTAATGTATGCCGTAACCAAAAGTGTCTACATCTCTCAGTAAATGAACACTAAAATTCGGCTCTTGTCAGAGTTGCCAATTCTAATCAAATGAATACATCACCAGCTGAATCCTATACAGGTAAAGTTGAATCACACTGAAGAACCTAGCAAACATGTTCCAAGTTGCGAAACTTTCCCACATATTTGCTTATTTTCAGTTTAAAAAATATTTGCACGGCATCAGATTTTAGAAAAAATATATGATCCTCTATTTTCCGTGATGATTCTTGCTCTGTTCGTGGGTAGGAGGATGAAGGCGAGTTTTGTGGCCACCCTTGGCGGCTGTCCAAGCGGCGACAAAATACTTTTAATGAAAAAATTTAATTTTCTAGCCCAAACAAAGTTTAAATTATCAAACTAAAAGAAAATAATTTTGACTTTAAAGTTCATAATTTCTGTCAGTTGTGGTAATTGTAATTACTCTCCCCAGGCCCCAGAAAACCTAGTTATGCCATTGCCTTGCAGGAGACCTATCTCCTTCTTTACTTCGATTTAATACTCAGTTTAAGGTAAGTCTGCCTCATTAGCTAGCGCAGCTGTTACTTTTCCAATCAAATGGCCCACATATCCCAGAAGACTTGAAGCTTCTGATATTTTTCCTTCACAGTCACCTTTAATTATCCTCTTAGTAATGCATCAAGCTTATGAAGTCACTGATGAGAAGACCCCCACACATAGTTGGTCAACCGCAGTGCACAATAGGTAATAGCTTTCATATCTGCAACTACTTACTAAAAAATGTTTTGGCTCATCTAAAAAATAAAACATGTAAAGGCACTGTTTCACAGATAGTTCAGCCATTATTATTATTATATGTTGCATAACAACAAAAAAAACCTCACTTCTTCAGTCAGTCACTGTTTGACGAGATGCTCTCCAACTGCTTATGGCTTTTTACATTCCACTATTTGGACAGCAATACTGTAGCATGATCAAAACACAGCTCTGTCTCTGTGCAAAAGAGATATTTGAATATGCATTCTTTATATTTTAAAATATTCATTATTTTTTCCTACAAAATCCTTTTCAAATTTAGTCAAAATGGTTCTTCCATCTGCTGTGCAGTAACCACTTCACAGCAAAAAAATGCACCCAAGTCTTTCGGCTGAGCTGTCAACAGCTACTAGCACAGCCTCATTGTAAAAAACTCATACATCCACTTCTTTTGTGAAGCTGTGACTGCAGTTTTAAACATCTAAACATAGAAATCTTACTATTTACTTATTACTTTTGAAAACAAATATGGTTACTTCCTAGACTGTAAATTCAATCATGTCACCTTTAAATGTGTAAGTTATTGCACTACACATCATTACTGAAATCATCATTTCCATTTTACATAACAAATTATACCGTATTACATTTTTATTTATTTATTTTTATACTGAAAAGGATAATAACCCCATTAGCATATATTCTTTTCATACACTGACCTAGTACAAAAATATTTAGTTTACTCTTGTCTAGTGCATACAAGACAAGGTACAATGTTAATTTAAAATTAGTCCAAAACTAAATGAAATATTATAAAGGGTGTTTACCTGAAGTAACAGCAGGCAGGGTTTAATTATCAACTACACATACTGTTCCATCTATCATCACTAAACAAGGCACTAGATTTAAAACCTATATATATATATATAAACAAAAACAAAATTAAACTCCCATCAGAGATGTTCATGAAGTTTTTTTTAACATAGTTTCCACACGAACACCTACTGCTGCTTAAATAATCAGTAACCAAGCAACCTCAATCCACATACATTCAAGCACATCTGATGTGACAGCAGAAAATGGCATCTGTCAGCTATGCAGGTCCAAAGATGCAACATGACTAGCGTACATGTCCTTCACATAACCCTGTAAAAACAAATCCAGAAGGGTTAATTCTGGGGAATGCAGTGCCATAGTGAATGGCATATCCCAACCAACTCAACATCTAGAAAAAATGCAAATCACGCTGAGGTGCCTGGTCTTTCTGGAACACAATGTTCAGTTGCAGTTCTTACAGTTGAGGTAACACATGTTATTCCAGCACATCCATATACACATTTGCAGTCAGTCTTCTCCAAGGTTCTGCTTGTGCAGCTTCAGACACTGACCTGTTCATAGCCCCATATTCTAACATTGTGATCACTGACCTGCCCGGATAGTTGAAAAAACTTTATGTAAACAAACTCTGCAAGAATGCTCTACCTCTGTCCATTCTAACATGTCCACATCACAATTACAATCTCTTTGGTTTGTCAGTGTTTTATAATACCTACACAATTTGCACCTTCCATGTATGCACTTCAAGACACTTGCAAAGCACTCTGTAGATGGCTGAGTGTGTGACATGTGGGTGTGATGAATGGCAAGTTAATTTATTGGGTAGTGCCGAAATAGCTTCATCTTTTTCTCTTATTGTTTAAAAATGTGGCATTTTCTTGTTTCCCCCCATGTGCTCATATTCCACCCAAAGTGCCAACTTTATTTAATCACTGGAACAACACCAGACATTTATATTAACACACTGCTCACAGTGCCTATCATTCATAAACAGGGACAGCTACTAATTGGATACTTTTCTCTACATCCACAACTTCACATTCAGTACCTTCCTAAGCAAAATCCAATAATTAATATCAGAAACAGGAAATCAGTTTCCTTTCATTTTTCTCACAATGACACAATGACGACAGAAACAATCATTATAATCATGCCTTCCAGTATTAGGCATATTGAAATTGTTTTGTGTATCAGAGAACAGAAAATTTGTGTCACAGGTCTGACCAACCCCTCTTTCCTTTTGGTTCAGATTTTTGGATCTTGAACCATGAAGCTTTTTCTCTATCCATTCCCTGATTTTCATAAATACAAATACTGAAAACAGAATTTCAGAAACTGATGTTCCTATTTTCAGGTAAAAGCATGAGGAAGCATCACTGAAGTTTGGCTCCTCAGAAAGCTATTTTCTACTTCTCAGCCCAGTACAGATATATTTTGATGCATTCAGTATTTTTGGAAAAGAAGCAAATATTGGCAACACATTACTCTCCTGAGAATTTAACGCAGTGGACTCACATAGATGAGTATTTATTACTTATGGAAAATATGTGTAATTCTAAACAGAGGTGAACATACACTGGTGGTCTAAATGAACCACGAGATCCCCCGACAGAATTGTCAACTTATCTACCTTGACAAACATACCTGTACTGATGAAAAGTGCCCTGCTGGCATGATGAATTTCAGAAAACTTAAAGTGTTTACAGGCGTTTTTTATAGACAGGGCTTCCAGATTCATGCAGTCCTCCTAACACAATGCATTTCTGCCCATACCAGTCTTCTCTCATCAGTCTGTTCTTAACGTGACAGACCAAGTTTCATACCCACATATTTGTACAAGCAGAATTACAGTTGTGTATATTTTAATCTTTAAACAGTAAAAGTTGCAATATCCTGCACCTCCAGGACCGAAGGTTTGTTGGATATCATGATTCTCCACACATTAGAACATTACACTAAATTATTAAATCAACAGATGACGTCTGATGCAAGATTTGTTCTCACAGCAGAGTTTAAGTCTTCTTGTTATGTCAACTGGTAAACAGCTACTGATATTATGGAGGAATGCTCTGCCTCCAAAACACAACCATTTACCAGAAGACACTATATGAAGGCTTGAATGTTCAGTACTGTATACATGGTAGTTAGTTTCTCTTAAGTGGAAGCAACAACATGGTGATGACAAGAAAAAGTGTCTTGATAAGCAGGAACTCTACTGGCAACAGGGAGTATAAAAAACTTGCACAACTTCAGTTGTTACTGAATTAAAGATTCTTTCTACTTTTTAATATGGACAGTTCCACAGTAGTGCTAGGAACTCTTATTTACAATCTGAGTTACAAGCTGATGAATAAGCAATTTAAAATTACATAAAGTATTTATCTGCATAATAATTGTAATAAATGTTTACACATTGTAAGTTGTAACAGGCACAGATGAACATGCAAAAGTATAAGCTGAAAAAACATCCACTGCTCAATGAGTTGGTGAAAAAGTGGTTAAAAATATTGACACAAAATGCCTACAGACATTAACAATTTGAACATTACAAATTTCAATTTAGAAAGATGTTCCTTTACATTCTGTATACACTATACACAAACTATAATGTACAGATGAAAGCAAAGAGAGAGGGTTACCAGGTTTCAGTTTGATGAAGTAAATTAAACAATTAAAACTAGAAACATGTCTTAAGGAACTTGTGTCAAAACGACAACCGTAAGACCTAAGTGATCTCTATAGAAATAATTTGGTATTTATAAAACACCAAAAACACAATATAAAATGCAATATGTATCGCCCATGTTCATAGGTGGTATTGTAATGTAGGCATTCCACATGAATGAATGCAGTACAAGTATTAAACTCATGCCCAATTACAAGCTTTGAAACTTACATAAAATACAAATTTTTAAGGATGAAATAATGTTTGAACAACCTTCTCTGGTGAATAGTTTTCAACACACATAACACTATTCTTTATCAACAATAATTACCATGAATATCATCTATAAGAACATAAATATTAGAAAGGATCATGGTTAAGTGACCTCTGTGCACAGAGCCTGAATTAAAAAGTACCAGAAATATGACACAGAGAGCTAAGTAACATAACAGTAATATGTATCAGAAATATATAGTATGTCTTCCTGCGTATGGTACTGACATATTTATAGCACTTTCTAACAGCCTATCATTGAGAAACTTTAGGTTCTCATAGTAGCACTCATGACGAATCAAGTCCTGTGGGATATTATACTGTGCTACTGATGTTTTGGACAAGCATGCTGCTTCCATTTTCAGGGAGAAGCAGGCTTGACCTGCCAAGAATACTTTAATGTTCAGTCACACTGTGACTATGCTACAAGTTCATCCTGATTTGAGCCTTACAGTTACTTCTTAAGAACAATAAAAGCAATGTGTGTAAATTACAAGAGATGCCAGTAATGTTACTCCAGTGCATGCATATGCTCTATGCTTTGTTTAAACAGACTGAGGTTCATCCAATACAAGCAGGAAAGAACTTGAGGCTCAACTCTGTCAGTAAAAGCTGCTGAAATGAATCATGTTTACACAAGTTTCAGTTCCATCTAGAAAGTATTGCAGAAAGTTTGCTGTAATTTCCTGGAATCATAATTCCAAACACATGCACTTACTAACACTTCCACCTCAATTTTTTAAGCACTAACACTCTGACCATATGCTCTTTCTGTCACTATTTCAAGACTTGCTATGTTTGTTGTTATTCTGCTTTCCTTCAGAAAGTTTTCAAGAACCACAGGAGATTCAGCTGAACACAACAATTAATTTACTCAGTGTTAACAACATGTTTCATCACTGGTTTGCTGAGGGCTCAATTTCTTACAATTGAATATACTGTATGTAACGGGAATGAGTCGACATAAATATGAGAAACCTTTACTACCTCTTCATGCCAGTTTTTAAACAGGCACAAAAATTCAAACATTTTGAAAACATGACAATGTTCAGCTGTGGTATGTGGAAAAAATATAAAAAAAATGGAAACAAGTACATTTGGGGTTGACCTGGAAAGGCTCTATGTGGCAAGTTTGAACAAGAAACCCATTACAGAATGTTGGATACTTCTGAACAAAAAGTGAGTGGCAAAGAAGCTAGGTTTGACTGTTGCTGAGACAGCATGCACATCAGACTAACATTTCAAAATCATCAGCAAGAAACACTGCTCAAACTGCATCATACCAGACAAGTTTCTATGAATCACTCAAGTTTTATGCATCAACCTCAACCTATTTAAATATTACACTCTGTGCGAATGTGTGCATGCACACAAGCACACACATGTTCTAAGTCATCATTTTCAACACCCCTTATTATCCACGTAAGTTGCTATTATTGTTCTTATGGAGTTAATTTGACACTAAATTTACGATTAACTGGTAGTATTCAGCTGAAGGCAGCCTGGTGCTGGCCAACAGCTGGGAGGATACATTAATGAATGCACATGTGGGAAGATGTATTAAAATTTACTGTAATACAATACTGAATACATTTAACTGAAAGCCAGTTTCAGTAATGATGCTGCATGCATGCATGTACTGCACCAGTCACATGCTGGAGAATCTCTCTCTGAACTAAAGGGAGAAATATTTAGTGTACGGAACACAGCCAACCAAGCAGAAAAAAGGTGGGATTTAAACACATCTCTAAAGTATTAGAAAGGTTTTTAGCATAGTGACATTCAGAGACAAACTGGAGGTCATGATTTTAAACCTCTAAGCTGGTAACCCTAAAACCATGGAACACATTGTTATGAAGCAAACAAATTCTGCTTTACAAAAGTGAAACTGTATACATTTAAGAACTATTGTAACCACAATATTGATACATAAGAGTTTGTTTTCCCAAATAAAGATTTCACAGAATATAAATCCTATACTGACAGACAGTGTAAACATTTAGTTCTTCTCGTATCAGTTGCCGGGACTATTTCATAGAAGAACAATTGAATTCTTGTACAGCACATGTTCATTTTTCTGTACAGTCCTCCCTAAAGGATCCCTCGCTGCATAGATAGAGATATTTTCTCACATAATAGCTACTAAATAATTAAATACTAAAATAACGTGTTAAAAATAACCCATCAAATTACATAGTCACAATAGCAATATACAAAAACATGGCACTTCACAGAAGTGTTGATAGAAACAGCTGTAAGAAGCAACACACAACTTCAAACATGTTTGTGGCATATGGCTACTCCATTCAATCTAACACAATCCACAAATACTACTAATACTTTGTTCATGTTAAATACAGAGTCACACAAAAGTAACTTGACACAAGGCAACATGTATACAGAAGAGTGTTAGTGACTTTTGTGCCACATGTATTATACATTTGACCATTCTTTTATTTCCAATATTAATGCTACTATTCATCTACCAGTATCATTCTTCATAAACTCCAGTATGTTTGATCCCCCTCCCACACACACACACACACACAAAACCATTATGTAATACTATTCCTATACAAATTGTGTACCTGATCTAGAGAATTCACTTGCAAATAAAATACAGCATTTCCACAGCCTCCATGCGTGTGTGGATATATTCATAAAATAAGTTCTGTAATACAGTTCCTTGTGAGTGGCTTTTCTTATGCACCATTGTTCAGTCAGAAAAAATGTTTTTTATAAGAAAGATAATTTCATAAAATGAATACTGGCAGGGAGAATGCATAACCAGTGTCACTTGCCACCAGTTAATTTACTGCTACTTTTAATTTTAATTTTACAAACAATTTCAGCTATATGAATATTGAATACCTCCACATTTGCACATTATGGTTATAAATTCGAAAGCTACATTAAAAACAGGCATCCCAACAAGCATACCCAAAATGTAAGTCCTCTACATATGTGATATTCTGAGCAGCTGATGCATACAATAATGACTAAGTCACTGGTGTTTGCCTTCCCTCACATTACTTTACACTTCATAAACTCCCTGTCAAGCTCTCTGAATATCAGACAACCATAAAAGCTTAGCACTGATGATTAAAAACATACCCTTTAAGTTGATTCTCCACATAAGAATCAGCTCACTGGAATTTCAGTTGAGGGTGCAACATAATTTTATGTCCACTTCCACCTGTCTTTACAACCACAAGTAACTTTGAGCATTCTAGCATAAATCAAAATATTTGTAGAATATACGCAACATTTTCCAATATTTACATAAATATGTTAACTTTAATCATACATATTGTAAATGCCCAATAATGCAATGATCACACACACAATGACCGTTATACCCAAGTGTAATGTAACATTCTGCCTACCCTTTTGCAGAAGAAACCTTGTACATAGCAACTGCCGATTCCTGGTTGGCACTGAACACCGATTCATTTTACACAAACCTACAAACACACTCCCTGCACTTACTGGTATAAAATGCCCATCAAGATAAACATTCAGCAACACATGCCAATACATTTTACACATTTATGGTCTTCACATTCCTTTCACTTCAGTGCCACTAGTCTATGGCAGATTAGAACAGCTCTGTACCCTCCAAAATACCAGGGTGAATATTTACACAATCCCTGTGTTACTAGATGGCCATGTGCAGTATACTGACAAACTTGCCAGAAGTCACATGTCTGTATCAATAAGGTACGGTTTTAAATAAGTTTCAGTTCAACAAATTGTTTTTCAGTTTTTTACACCATGTACAAGCTATTTCGTCCGGTATTCATTCCCAGGTGGTGTACTCGTTTGTTAGATCACAACTACAAATGGTAGCCTTCAAAATATACTCTGTCCCTGCTTCCACAAGAAATGGTATAGCAAACCAAACCAGCAAACCAAATGGGGTAATGAACTGTGATGCATCCATCTTTTAAAACATATACCTATGAAGCTTATTTACCAATCAATTCGATTGTACACAATCCACTATAGTGAATGAGGTTATCATTTCCAACAGTTATGCAAATTTTTAAATGGTGAAATGAAACATTATCTAGTACTTAGGCTGTGGGTTTGCCATGTAGAACAAGCCTTAGGAAAAAAAAAGAGTACTTGGCAATTGTTAGAAGTCCTAGGTCACTGGGAATCCTGTCACTCATTGTTTACAGAGGGCTACCTATCTCAGAGATGAGCAATGGGACTAGTATGCAGAAAGGTCTGCTACATTATTAATTTTAAGTTTTCAACTTATGACATGGCAACTTACTTCCAGACCACCCAATCCCCTACACTGAGGCATGTACAGGGTGCAAGCGCACATGCACACACACACACACACACACATATATATATATATATATATATATATATATACACGATATTTACTCGAATGCAAGGCAAGGGTTTTCCCTTAAATTTGGCACCCAAATAAGTGAGGTTGTATTAAATTCGTATATGAAGTGTTGAAGCAGACTGCATCAAACAACATCCCCTCAACTGGACCATGCAGAAGCAGACTGTGTCAAACATCCCTCTTAACTGAACCATGCAGTCAAATCCCCACCTGCATCACCAAATCGTCACATGAGATATGTGTTCTTCTGGAATATTACACAGCTTAGAGTGGTAATTCATTACTGATGCTTCAGGATAACCTATTGGCCCCTTCTACATAGATCAAGAAATCCAAGAGAGAGAAAAGAACAAAACTGAAGTGCCGATATTTTTTTTTTTTGGGGAGGGGGGGGGGAAAGGAAAT
>Ga0123352_10006971_pt1 | contig 17395 bp, 8 predicted proteins | sample TergutLab28metaG_FD_89700 | JGI IMG/M metagenome (GOLD analysis project Ga0123352, IMG submission 89700) | Labiotermes labralis P1 segment gut microbial communities from Petit-Saut dam, French Guiana - Lab288 P1 | ecosystem: Host-associated > Arthropoda: Insects > Digestive system > Gut ... | reverse complement strand
TCCGTGGCCTTAGTCCGCACGCGAACTATACCGACAGAGCGGCCGCCGCCGGTCGGCGAAGTTAGTGCCAACTTTTGCGGATAGAGGGGTGTCACGTGGTCAGCGCAACGGGTCCCCACAGCTACTAAGTAAACAAAATTATCACAAGACTATTTGGTGTATTTATCGCAATGGTGTTTCTGTACATGTAGGATACAAACAGTTTATTTTATCAAGTCCTCGAGATTCCGTTCATACGATTACCTACAATACAAAATGTCCTTCAGCATTCTCAAATCTGATTAACACAAAGCGACATTAAACACCTTACTGAAACACATGCAATGAAATTTCTTTGACAAGACATTACGCGTTAAACCTCTAAAAAGGACGGACCGTATGTTTGGCTGAGTCAAACAACGCTGATCCCAGACAGTGCGATTTTGCGACATAATTTCCTTTTCCTTTAACTTTCGCTGGTTAGGCCTGCCACGCTCTTTCGGTGCAGAATATTCCAGCAAGAATAGATCCTACATTCCTTTAAGCAGCACTGATTATGACGTATCGAGCCATTGCACAACCTCTACGAACAAAGAAAAACATAAAATGTGAAAAGGCGATTAAAGTGAAAAGATAGGAGGAAACGTGTGTTTTTTTTTTGCGAGTTAATGCAAGACACTAAATAACTTACAGTTCACTCAATTATTATACCAACCACTGCACATATATAAAATTTATAAAATTTACACATTAAAACATTAAAAACGCTTCGACATGTTTCGGTCCTAGGACCATCATCAGGGAGCCGTATCGTCCTTGCTAAATTTACACTATAAAAAGTCACATTAATTTCGCTGTACCAGTTGGGTATTATTTGAGGGATAAAAGGATATCTTTGTGATTATTTCAGTTTGACATTCTGATGTTATATAATTAACTAATACCCACCACCACCATATTCAACATTAAATCCAGAAAATCAAAAGGAGTGCGGTTAGTTTCAGCCAAACAAGAAATAAATCAAATAAATGACAAGGGAAGAGAAAAAATTAACCACAAGTAAACTTGGAAAGAATAAAAATAAATAAAAATAATACTTATTGTGCAGCATGCTGCCACAATACCCAACTGGTACAGTGAAATTAATGTGACTTTTTATAATGTAACTTTAGCAAGGACGATATGGCTCCCTGACGATGGTCCTAGGACCGAAACATGTCGGAGCGTTTTTAATGTTTTAATGTGTAAACTTTATAAATTTTATATATGTGCAGTGGTTGGTGTAATAATTGAGTAACTCGACAACACGCACGGTGTAACAACGAAAACAACGAAAATAAAATACTTACAGTTCACTTTCCGGCCCACTAAGAGACTGATTTAAAATTACGAAGAAGGTTAAGCATTATCCAGAAAACAATGAATGCGAAGGTAGACTAAGCTCTTCTAGGACATTGCGTTGTGTAATTTTGTAGATATAAACAAATACTTGTACTTTGTAGGAAAATTTTGCCTTCATGTCCATGATACTTCCTCATTCAAAGACGAAGGTGGTGGTCTCCCCTGAAATGTTGGTAACTTTCTAGCAACCTACTCCGTACCACATCACAGAACACCGCATTCCTGACATTCGTCGTGAGAATCTTAAATCTCCTAGAGTGAAGGCAGGAGTTTAGAGAGGCCCTGTGCTGATCCCTGCAGCATAGCCAGTAACACCTCACAAATACGCGTGCGCTTGTGATTAAGCTTATAAAATTTGAAGCCTGAAGTAAATGAAATTGCACACAACGATACAGTTAATGAAATATCAATATTCGCCCGTAGATTTTGCATATAATCAAGAAAGTAGTCTACAAGTGAATGAATCAATATATCTGTTAGCGAGTTGGCCAATGAGGCAGTTACTCAAATCGTAAGTCCATCGGCTTTAAAAATCACGACACAATACACGTTGTTAAATCAGTTGGTGAATCAATAAAGAGTAAGCAAATCAGGTACTTAATTTAATTTGTGATGCAGTCGTTAGCAGTGTTGCCAAAGCATTCAGTAAGATGAAAATACGTAAATATGTATACGCACAAACATATACATTGTATACACATAATCTTGCTATGTTTAATAATACTTTAAAGTCACAAACATACTGGTGCCATAAATCTTTAGCAGTTTTACGATTTAACCGTCTAATGATGAGGATGTAATAGAGCGATTAATTGGTTAATGAGTAATTTGTGTCGACAGGAACAATGTTTAAAGACTCGAATCTTCTATGAAGCTGTGCCGTGGTGACTGATAGCTACAGATGTTTGGAAGAAGTACAGTCCCATCTACAATAGAGCGGTTGCTATACCATGAAGATGAAGGTATTACGTTCCTCCGAAATATCGGTAACTGTTTACCAGCTGGCACACGACAACATTCCAAAAGACTTCACTCTTCATCATCACAGCTGTGATAACATCAAACACTGCAAAAGGTATGTTACAACTCCCAGCGTATAGGCTAAAAATGCGCTTTAAAATCAAGGGCAGCGACACCCAAATATAGAAAATACACCTACACAAATAAATGGACATTCCGAGTTTATGACACTTCCACAAACCTGCAAATTTAGGTAGTTTACAACTGCTGTTCAGTGGCAGTGGCCTATTTGGTAGCAGTAAATTCATTACTCATCAGCACAAAATTTTCATCACTTAATCAATTCACAGTAAACAAATCGGATTAATAATACATTACGGCGTGTTTGAAAAGGTGTTTAAATGAATCACACGAGTCCCATCGGATATGATAAATGAAGCGATATGTAGTCTAGACTGACTGTACAGCATCAATAGAACACGTCGTTAAATAAATACTCGTCAGGCGTATTTCAAATAAGAGAATTAACAAACAAACGAAACTACACCTGAGGGAATTCATCCAATTTGTTAAATTAAACGTCCATATATGGGTAGCGTAGCTACGCTGTCTCTGTGTTTTTCGTGAACCTGAAAAAATGACATTCCATGTTTATTTGATGATTTGCTTCAAAGACGTCTGAAAGGAAAAGACGAACACCAGAGTACGACCTAAGACTACAGTGCTTTTATTTTCTCTCCTTCTACTAATAAAATTTCGACATTGGAATTTTTATAAAACTTTCAATTAATAGTTGAATAAAGAGAGACCAACTTGATGTCACTTGCTTTATTATTTTATTATTTACTGCTCAACATGTTTCGGATGTTAATACATCCATCCTCAGAAGCTTGCGACTTATTTGATGAGTTATTGCATGGGTTGTATGGTTCTGGTTCGATGTGTGTTGGTGTTGCGTTGTGGTGGTGTGGTATCTGTATGCAGGCTGAATCTTTTCTCGTCCCTTTTATTTTGTCCCAACACAACGACTGAAAAGTAAAGAATTATAATTTTTTTATCTTATATGTGCGTGAAACTTGGTCTGTCATTTTCATTTTATTACCGTGTTGGTCTGTCATATTAACAGAAAAAATAAACTGACGGTGGTCGAGAAAAGGGAGCTGAGGAATAAATTATGATTTCAGTTGAAGAAATAGATGGCTGGATAATATTGCATAATGTGATGCTTCGTGCATTGTACTTCTCAACAGATAGCATTCTGGCGATCAGATGAAGGCGGAGAACACAGGGGGAGCATGAGGCATGAATGAGTTGAAGATAAATGCATGCAGAGCTTCGGCTGGAAAATATAAAGGATAGATACCATTTAAAAGACCCACACATTTATGGGAAATATTATTAAAATGGATCAATAGACTGGTAGGGAGTGTGCTGGATTAATCTTACTCATGACAGGAACCAGAGGCGGGCTCCAATGAGCAAGGTAATAAATCGTCGGGTTTCATAATATACGGGGAAATTTTAACCAGCTCAAGATATATTAGCTTCTCTAGGACTCCCCTTCGTGGAGCTAGTTGTGTTTAGTAACACGGGAAAACTATGTTAATATAGTTCACTATTAAGTTACCTCTATGTAGAGGCATGGTATGTTTGTGTAAGGTATTGCCACCTCCTTATGAGACAGCTAATTCAAAATCTGAGCCCAAAATTATCTATTCACGAGAAAACGAATAATAAGAAATTTGGAGCGTCATAATAGAGGTACAGCCGGTTTAGTTCTGTTAATGAAGCTACCATTCAAAAGTAATAACATTAGATACTGGATTTACTCACGTAATAAATAGAACGGGGTGGGAGGAAGAGAGAAATGGAAAGGAAACAGCACGCAAGGAAGCCTGACCAATGAACTTAATTCGAAGTTAATTCAGACATCACTTACATATGTTTATAAAACTATAGAAGGAGAGAATCTTGTCGTAAAGTGAACACGAAAATACATTTGAACGTGACGAAATATCAAATGCCAAGTTTTATCTCTTTTTCCTTTCCTTTTTCCCTTTTTTCGGTGAAATGAAAATACTTATTTGGGGCCTTGTACATACTAAATATCCGTATTTGTAGATAATCAATATGTTAGAATTATTCGTATGCTGGTCCTGATGGTATTCTGTTGCTGACCTTCATTAGCAATTTAACTTAACTGTCCCCGTGTTCTGCACAGTTCGAAAAGTCAGTAGTAAGCTCCGATAAAATGGAAGACAACGATATATTCTTCTAATTCTTTACTCTTCCATTACCCTTCCATTAAAAATAATCCACAGTGACGAAAGTAAGACTCTGTGCCAGTGTATCACAGACCCTTTGAATTGTTTGTAGGCACAATTTCGGAATTTTGTTGTGAATTTCACAATAGAATTTGTATCATCTGGAAGCCGAGACACTTTCTTTTGCATGAGAGAGAGAGTCAAGTATGTGGAAAATCGCAGAGTGGCTCGCTTTCCTTCAAGCCAGTAACTGATATAGAAAATGGACACAACATGATTACGAGGAACCTTAAAACACAAACACAAGTACATACACAAAGACGCGCTTACATATAGGTCCTGAACACTCAACAGTTATGTTCGTAAAAATGACTGATAACGCAAACTATAAATTCATGGCAGTAATAGGACAGAATGGACGAATCGAGAACTAGAAGAGATGAGCAAAGGAGAATATATAGTAAAATGGATAAAAGGGCAAAGGATAAGCTGGTTAGGTCACCTAGAGAGAATGGAGGAGGATAGGATGCCCGAAAAGATCTTCACTCCAGAACTGGAAGGGACGAGAAGAAGGGGAAGACCCAGGTAAAGATGGAAAGAGGAAGTAGAAAGCGATCTTCAAGTGTTGGGAGTGAGAAGATGGAGAGAGTTGATGGCAGATAGGAACAAATGGAAGGACATTTTTCGACAGGCCAAAGCCCACAGTGGGCTGTAGTGCCAATGGAAGAAGAAGAATAAGAAGAGGGAGAATATGACAGAAGCTCCTTAAAATATTCTTAAATTTGGTTTTTCATGTATTTCTGTACACACAATGTAGTTTCTCTATTAAACCCGTGTTATAAATGGCGCCTACAATATTATAACGTAACCAGATGTATTAAGTAAGGTACTTATTTTATGAAAGGAGCCACAGCACTTAGGTTTCAGCGTATATTAGACGGTTTAAGATTATTCAGGTAATCGACACACCGACACACAGGACATAGGGCTGCAAAAAAATCTTCCAAATACAAAATAATTTCGAATTTTAAGAAATACTGTAAATCTTCCAGCCTGTGTACGATGCTCTAAACGCCAGTACGTTGCTAATACAAGGAAGTCGCTGCTCCTGACATACTTCCCTTCACGCGCGCCAAAGCTTCCTTGGCTCCAAATTCAGACAGTACATAACAACGGCCGTCATACCTACGTCAATGACGTAGCAAACCTGAACAGATAAGCGTTAGGGTGGGGAAACAGAAATCATACACAAACAGCGCTAACCACGTGAGAATTCGTGCTTGTTTATGACTCCACGACACATATTGTCATATACTGTGTTCACGATACCTTACTAGCTTATCTGCGCCCTCCATGATATACTGTGTTCACGGCATCCTACCTGCTTATCTGCAGCCTCCTTGTTCTTTCCCCCGCTACCGCTGCCAGCTGTAATGAGTCGCTCGCAATAGCAGCCTTCCAGCAGAACGACGCCCGATGGCCGGTTGCAAGAATCAGAGTCGTAGTAAAACAACAGGTTCTGAAACAAAATACCTCGTTACAGCAGTTGCAATTTAATACATTTACGTGGTATTTAATAATATAATTTACTGTAACGTATTATCACCAACAAATATTCACTCCATTATTTTTGGTTATAGCATACCTTTTCGAAATAATTTTAACAAATTTTAATATTCTATCGTCGCCATGTTTCTCGTTTTAATTCGTAGAAGAACTTCAAATAAAATATGTAGTTATGTTTAAGAGCTTTAATATCAAATGTGTAGTTACTTTTAGGTTCTATTGTCACAACAAATTTTACACCCTAGCTGCAATGTTTAGTTAGTTGTCTCCATATAACCTAAAGCTAAAGAAAGCTGCTCACGACAGCCATGTTGTTTTACATGCTACAATAAATATTACTGTAATGTAAACCAAAGAATGCACACAATTTTATTATATTTACAAAAATATTATAAAAGCCACTAACTCCTACATGTTTCGGGCACGTGTGTGCGTGTTTTGTTTTAAATTGTAGTAACCGATTTGTAATGCACGGAATGGAAAAGATGGAAATAATTATTTCCTTAAATCATTATGTATCTTTTTCAAGATCCTTCACCATATTTCATTGCAGGGCCCTAAGGCAAGTGTTAATACTGTCCCTTCCTCCTAACAATTTATCCGGTCCTCCATATTTTTATTACAGTTTGTACGAAATTAGCAATTATAGCGTTTGGGAATTATGTAAAGACATAATTTCTTTTAAATTTGTGTGAAATTCGTTAAGGTGATTCAAACGTTTATGTGGAGTCACATGAACACATCCAAACACAGAGCGTTTTGATATCATATTTCACTCATTTTTCTTCCTAGGAAGGAATGTAGGCTAAGGGGAACAGTCATGAGCCATAGATACATTTATTATATAACCTTTCCTACGTGTTTCGACCTTCTTGGTTATGTTCAGGGATATTATTTAATACACAGTGGCTGAGAAGGTCGAAACGTGAACGGGATTTTAAATAATATATGTCTTGACGATTCATGCATGTATACTTTGTAGGTTCTTATTGTTTGATTAACTTGGGGCACAAGATTTAAACAATTATGAAATTATGGTACCTATGAAGTAAAAAATATAATACAAAATATAATAAATTGTCCTAATTTTAAAATGTCGTGACGCATTTCTTTAAAATTTTGAGTGTATTGTGTAAAATGAGGCAACATAAAAATGAAATTAAGTACACTGCAGTACGAACGGACATCACTGATAATGGCTTAAAAGCTTAAGCCCATGAAGCAAAAATGAATTGGCATATACTGTTAGTAAAATATTCTAATGTACTGTTGTTCAGTAGAAGTTTCAGACAAAACCTGCCTGTCTTTCTAAGGTAATTAAAATATATTCTCTACGTTTCCACAAGTAATAATAACATATGGCTTCAAGTAACATAATTACTGTGAACTATGAGCTGGTAGGGGCGCAGATAAAGTGATCATGACACAGCCTAATTTTAAGCTATGAGCTTAACTTTTATTTGAAAAAACTGAGTAAAAATCACTGAAACCTCAATTCAGTAGAGCTGATTTCTGGGCTCATATTAGAACTTCTGACGTACAGAGCACGAAGTAGTTATAAATTCCCAACCGTGCTGATCGGTAAAGAGTGTTGCCGAACAAGGCAAGAAAAGGTTCGAATTGATTACAGAAAAAAAGGGTACGATTCTGCGAAATCCACTCAGACGGTTCACAGATCGGGCAGAGACGTAATTCAGTTATTTCGCATTTCAAAATTTCATTATGTTAGAATGGTAGTGCTGGCATTAGTTATTCCTAATATGAGAGTACATATCTCCAGATTTCGGTATGTTGAATGTGTTGGAGGTATACCTGTACAACATACGAACGAACTGATCGTTCGATTTGTTAACTGCATGTATGGGGCAGAAAACTTCAGAAGTAAACCTTCGGAGCGAATGTGGCAGAATGTCTGCTGCTTCAGTATACTTTCTAACAAAACTCTAAAAGAAACTCTAAAAACTTATGGTAACGTGTCAAATTGGAAATAAAATTTTTAATAATAAACACAAAAAGAACATCGAAACGTGCTTATATCAAAGACACATAGTGGCAGTAAAGATGTTGCGTATCAGATGTCAAAAGAGGGGGAAAAAACTTCTTTCCGTTTAATTTTAGAAAACTAGACATAATCTCAAGGCCTACGATATACACAGTACAGAATTAAAGAAGTGGAGCACATCACGCCGAAATTACTAATTATCTTCACAATGCCTTACTGATTAACTTATAATGTGTAATTGGCTCTTGTACTAATTTATTCCAGATACAAAGCGTTGCACAAAGTCACTTGACACTAGACGCAACATGTCGAAAAAGGAGTGAAAGTTAATTTTTGAGAAACGAATAAAATTTAGGTTGAAGCATTTCATTTCGATATTTCTGTAAACAAATTAAAACTTCAATAATAAATTTTAAATGTTTCCTATTAGTATTAATAACAACAAGAGAAGAATGATTATTATAGTATTACATTATAATATTGCTACAAAAATTATTATTAGTATTATTACTATTGTTTGAGCCGTAAGTACATGTTCTCAGGAATGTGCCTGCTAAAGCTAGGCTTTCTGCAGTACAAATAATTACATTAGTCTCAAAATCTACCTTATCACACTATATCCATTTTTAAGTAATTTCTGTATAGGTAAAGATCTTCAGGGATCCAGATTTCTGTACTTTTCATCTATAGTCCTGGGTTTTTTTTCTAAGTCTAACGTGTGATCATTTATACTAACCACCTACATATTCAAATCATTCTTGTTCCCATTCTGACCTCAGTTCTACTTTCCTCATCTGGTTTTCCTACCTACATTTCATGCTGCATAAACGTGTACTCAGATTTCTCAACTCTGTTCTCTTGTCACATGTAAGTAATTTCTTGCACGCGAGTGCCTCATTCCTTTTTGCCACCTGTTGTTCAGGGCCCCCTATCTCCAACTTTGCGTTTTTTACAGTCCAGCCACAAATGTGTTTCGCTTTCTCTCTACCCGCATCAAAAGCATCTCCGCCTATCGATCCCCCCACCGACGCTCCGCTCAATTTCCTTATTTCCAATCTCAGCCATGCTGCATCGCAAATTTCCTTCATTCCACACCACGAAATGTGCACTTGGTTTTCCCGGGTATTTAAAACTAATCATCTCAGTGACGTTCATATTGCGTCGTATACAGCATATCAGTCCCTGGCATTACGAGCCTTTTGATAGACGTAACATATGGTACGTTATTAGCTCCTTGAAAAAACAGCATTTTTGTTAAAAATATATATATATCAGTGAGATATAACCCGCTCAATAACTATTAAATGTTGACATGAAACACACCATCTATTTTCAGAACAAGTCTACGTGGAATAAGAAATACTGATAATAATTTCATAGGATTTCATTAATTTTATGCATTTCATGCGAAGTATGCATATGAACACTTCCAGCTGATTGCTCGATACGGCTAAGTGAACTTATTAAATATTAAATATTTGAAGACAATATTTAAAAAAAGGTTTTTAAAGTAGAACTATACAGTAAGTGTAAATCGAGAAGCCCTCAAGAAGAAGAAGAAATCACGCCAAAAAGGCTGAAAAAGCTTGGAACTAGTGAAATGGGTTGACAAAGCATTATGAGTTTCCAGGCTTTAGAAGCGTGGTGTAACTTAATAACGACACAAAATAATCCGCCAGAGTTTTTAGACGCCTTCGAAGAACACCTGCCAAAAGCGTACATTCATCACGTGATTTCCTCTGCTTTTCTTTCCGCAAAAAAAACAACTGGACTTTTATTGGAAGGAGTTTTGTGACAATGTATGATGATGGTATTCCAGAATATCTGGTAAGCGGAAAGCATTTTGAGTGAAATCGGAAAGAGTAGTAGTTGTATCGTCACGTGAATATCAATGTGAGTAAATGAATATAACTCGCTGAATTGTTTTTGAACTAAAACTTCTTTCTGATAGTACTTGTACAGGAACTCATGATATGTGTCTTGTGAGAAGTGCTATCTGTAAATCCCGCTTTTGAAGAGAATATTGAGAAAATAGAGAGAGCAAGAGGGGACAACGAAATAATTGTCTGCAGTATTATTTAATAATCCATTGATATAGCACTCATGTTGTTACATCTCTCTCCCACACTGTTATAGATTTTTTCATCCTGCGATATACGGTGAATTCGGTTGCGTCATGAAACTCAATATTTTGTCGTATTAACCGTGGAGTACAACGTTATGTGTAACAATGAATAATTAACTTGCACCGCAGAATATCTGAATCCATGGGCGAGGTATCGTATAAACCGATATCTTCATAACCGGCTTTGACTGTATATCATTCACAATTACGGTCAAAATACTTGCAATCACAACAATTAATATTTATTATTTACATCGAGGTGTATGAGATTTGTTACGTTGGCCCACAAATTGTACAAGAAACATTTATTTGTGAATTTTCAATCGCAAGGCATTTCAACCAGTTGAAGAGTTTGTAGGTATTATGACCTACAAATATGACACACGTGTGGATGAAACCAACCTACACATAGAAATAATTTCATCAAAGAAATAAAAGAAAAAAGCCTAGTCATAAGAATACAATTTTATGTGAACAGTTTTAAATATTAAAATATGTGACCTCAAGTCACTAAATGTTCTTACCATCTGAGAACGGCCCAGAATGCAAGGATCCGAACCCTCCTTAGTGAAATACAACACATACATTTAATTCCTTACATGTACTACTACCTCTTACCTCCCACGGGGGCTTTTCTCAACAGCTAAGGCCGTCATGGTGTACGAACTAATAACTTTGTACCTATAGCCATAAAAAGGGATTATAGAACACAAAGAGTAGTTTTTCTCGTCCAGATCTTAATATCAAAGTTCTGGACACTGGTTATAATGCCGATAATCACGAAAAGGCAAAAACTATTTATACAAACTTACGAAGTTACATTCACTTTTAAGTTTTATTCTATTTATAACGTTTTATTCTCTTTTTACGAGTAGCAGGAGCATATATACAAGACGGCGGGGGACAAACTATCAAAAAAATATTCTTTTCTCAAAAACGGTAATTCATTGACGAAAAATTTCGTATGCGTGTGTCTCAAATTTCTTGGACACACATACTTCGAGGGCACATTGCCCTCTGTGCTAGTAACGTGCCTAGCTGCTGAAGTCGTGGAAGATTTTGGTATTCTTCTGTCGGCGTATAACGAAAATTAAAGCAATCATATTTCCTGTTACTAAGCCAGAGCGAAATATGTGGAAAATATAAGCACAATAATTTAGGGGCTAAAGAGAAAAAAGAAGAATCCATATAGTTTCAAAATATGTTGTGTTGTTTTCTGGGTATGGCAGAGGCCTAACACAAATTACGAAAATCATATTAACAGATTGGTATATGAAATAATAAATTTTAACTATCAACGCATAAACTTGAATGTTACATAAGCACAACAAAAAAAAAACTTTCGGAAAATATCTAAACTCCACTTTGGATTAAAATCTCCACACTTGTTGATTGCCTCTTACCCTTCGCTATTTTCAATTAACTATTATTTTTGTAACTTAGCAAAACTTTGTTTGAGAAACAAAGCACATCTATACGTTCATTACGAAAACGTGAGGAAGCAGAGACACAAAAGGTGCTGCAATTACTTGCAGGCTGCCTTCAAAACGTCTAGTGACTTATGAAGACATTTATTGACGCCTACATTTAGACCCATGTATAAACATACTAAAGTTGGACCAACAAAAATAAGAATCCAATTCGTGTAATATTTATTTGCGCTTGCCACAAAGAATTTAATCAAAACCCGTTCAATAAGTTTGGAGACCAAGGACACGGAAACACTTTTACAAATTCTGTATCTAAGAATATTACTCACTTTATTCGTTTTTTACATATTATGTCTAAAATTTATGTTATGAAGGGCAGTCACCTTACTTTTATCTTGCGTAATGTTACTCTCAAGTATGGCGTAATACAAAACTGTATTCAATAAAATACTGATTATTTTATCATCGTTTGGCCTGAAGCATAGGAAGAGTTGTGGACATTTTACATTATCCTTACAGGTAACATTGCTACTTAGCAAAACAGCATAATTACGCACATCCAACTTCTTGCCAAACAATAAAAGGGCTACTCCCTGATAGACAATATTTTGCCATCCTGTTTATTCGGCTGTAATTAGTCGAAAATTAACTCGACCAGTGCTGAACGGAAAATCGTTTGTAAATAAAGAGAAATTCCGGCCTACAAATGTGCAAACACCGGACGGGTTCTTCCTTTGTTTGCCCTTTTGTCTCATCTTATTTTGTTGTCAGTCGCGTTCCGGAATCAAACATATCTCAATGTCAAATTGTGCTTCAGTAACTTACCGTCGTCTTATAAAAATGTAAATACAGTGAAAATAATGTAATCTGGCATGGTAGACGAAAGGATACAAAGTCTCACAGTAAAACAAAGGGAGTAAGTTTTTGCTCAAAAAATAGCAGCAATACTAAGGAGCTACATATTGGTCAATCTGGCTGCATTTCATAAACGGGCGCAATAATGAGCACCATTTCGATCTAATGAATTAGAACAGAAGTTTGTGTTTGTTGAACACTGTTTCGTTCCCTCGTCCATAAATAGGTAAAATATGTCTGGAACATAGATTGAACGTTAAAGTTTTATATCTCGTGGGATATGCTTGCGTACCGACAGATAAATCGATGCCGAGGTCACGGATTGCAGTGCATGAAACTTCACTCCCTGTAAGTCAATAAACAAACTCCTTGTAATGTCGACCCTGAAGAAGGCATTACGATACTTCTAAACGTCGGCAACTATTACGAGTAAATACAGTACAGCATCTCAGAGGACCATAATATTCAGCACCACCGCTGAGAGAAATTTAAACCTCGAAAATAACAGTAAGCTATTCAGTGATATTACAGAATAAGAACGGAAAGTTACAAAAGCCTCTAAGTTTACGTAATCTAAAAAAAAATGTGTACAGGAAAAGTTAAATGATTTGGAGAAAGAGGAGAAAGCTTTACGGATTACGGCAGATCAGGCTGACCTACATTATCATAAACTGATTGAATGGGCAAAATGATGATCAGTAAATGGCTCAAAACTCAACAAATGAACTGTGAAGTCCAGTGGACACGGAAACAATTAAAACTTGTTGTAGCGGTTAAGCCCTAGAACTGTAGAAAAGGAAAGTTCTGTTCAGTTCGAATCTGAGTTCGATATTCGAGGATCACTGGTGAATAAGAGAATGAACAAAGCTGGAAGGAAGCGGTCGTGACCAGTTTTGATGTACTATCTTTACGTTTGCCTGGAATGGCGAAATAGTACGTCATTCATTGCAGGTGCGAAGCAGGACTGCTACCCACTCGACAATTAAGCTCGTAACTTAGATTTCACTTGCGGTGATCGCTGTATTGTACCGAAAATAACTTAAATTTTCCCGATCATATTTGCAGCACTCTCATTTCCAAATTGCTTTAAACTTGACAAACAGCTCTGACTGTGATATAGATAGATACGAGTTTTATTAATAAGTTAAATTCACCAGCACTCACAGGGACAACACATGAAATTATCATAATTGAAACACTTTGCAAAGATCACATAAACCGGCCTCGCAACCAAAACTTCTCCAATCCGTAACGTACAGTTTATGTGCATAATCATAAACGATTAAAGAAAAACAATATCCTAATAAAAACAACGATTCAGCAAACAATATATCAGGAAAGACAATAGGAATTTATAACTTATATACGCTCACTATCAATGTATGAAATATGCACACGCATATATAGCCATACGACTGCAGCCGCTTAGATAAACGTGCCTGGACTAAAGCTACATTCACATATATCACAATACGTCATATGTACTATACAGTAACGGACTTACACGGTGAATTTTCGCCGTGCTAATTAATTGATTTATTAACTACTTGATTAACTACTTGAAATATTTACATCCATGGCTACCTATGTAATTTATTGGACAAATGTTCAACAATTTATAAACTTACATAATTTACATTAATTATCTTTCAAAATATTAGATGATAAAACTATAAATAAAACCTAAGGAACTCATTTAATGTACCTCACGTCTACCGCATCGGTATTCAGCGTGTGACATGAAAGGCAACTCGTAGCCTATCGGTGACCAAAGTCGTGGAAACGTGTTCATATGTAAGTGTAGCTCAGTAAAGTTGATACAAATAGTAGGACATGACACACATTGTACATCATTGTTTGTGAAAGTGGGTAGCAATCTGTACAATCTTAGACTTACATTGTTTGTGCAAAGGACATAAAAAATTGAAAAGCTTATATTCGTGAATTTACTTTGTAGGCCACACTACGAGTGACGACGAACTGTTTTTGTTTGTGTTCACCAGACTTGCTGTGCCTGATAAAAATGTGTACTCAAGTGTGCAGTACTTCTCAGTAAGATATGGCAATCCAGTGTTTTCTCTTAGGATTAGAACCTTGTGACCCTTTCGCTAGTGAAGTGGACAGTGTTTTTTCGCCTTCATACCTACATGACATCCACAATGGCCTGTTCCGATAGGTCTATACTTGTCTACTGTAAATATTTAAACAGGCCAACCAGATCTCTTTGATTTAGAGTGCTACGACTTTTTGTGTTTTACGATAATGTCTAAAACAATCTGAACTACGTAAAAACTGAAAAAGGCTATTCACATACAGAAACTGGAATAACAATTAACTCTACTCTATTTTAATCTAATAATATATTATTTACAAATATATCTATAGTAACTAAATGTAAAAAGAACGTCTTAAACAAATTATTTCTTATAGAATGCAGTTCCTTGGATTTTCGTTTATTTAAAAGGCAGGACCAACTGTTACCTTTAAGTAAAGTCGAATAATTTAAAATATTTGATGACACTGAGTGACAGTTAGGTAAGATGTGAGAGGAGTCAGAGTTATTTACGTCTCATATGTGTGAAGTTTTAAGACTCATGTTGGCACAAATCGTGTATAGAAATACGCTACCAAACTTTGTAATGTAAGTGCTAGCTTATATTATGCAGTATACACTAAGTACTCTCTACACAGATGAAGCATTTATTTCGCCAATTATTCTCAGAAAATGTATGACTTCGTTCGTCACTGAAATTTACACCAGATTAAAAGTTCTATAGCGTGTGAATGCTTCACTGTCACTGTTGTTTTAGTGAAATGGTTTCGCGTGTCATTTCTCAAGCACAAACACTTTGCGACATGTGGGAGAAAAGCAAACAGGCATAATGTATAATACTCGAAGCTTTCATGGAGATGGTAGTTCATAAAATATCTTCAGGCGAGTAGTCGTAATGATTCTAGTGTTTCGGAGAAATTCTTTGTCTCCATCACCTGGTAAAAGTAATAATGAGCGAGAATGTTTCCAAAAGTTGGAAATGAACTCTGAAATAATGCAGATAATAAATCGACAGTTTTAACACGCGGAAATTTCAATTAATAATATGATTATTTGTAGCAAATTTCACCCTAGCACAGGCCAAGAAGACTCAGAGGGGGAGTAGAGTTATAGTTATAATCTTTCTTTAACCTCGGATTTATATGAGTTGGGTCATCGCCATGCCCCTGCTGGTTTGCCCCCTAAAATGACTCAGTACCCATTGTACAGGTGGCTGGATAGGCCCCAGGGCCGGTGTGGATGGAGGCGGAAAATCTCGTCCCCACCTGGATTCGATCCCCGGACCGCCCAGCCCATAGAGAGTCGCTATACCGACTGAGCTATCCTGGCCCGTAATTTGTTTGTAGAAACAATGAAAATAATGATAAGAATGTTCGAATTTACAGCTTCTCATTCTCCATGATCGGGCAACTATTAGAATGCCTTAGATACCTAGAATTCAATAACAATTAACAGGAGTAATCAATGTCTGTGCAAGAGTATTATTACTAACTCCAAATATATTTCACCTTCGACATGCTGTGTTTACAAAGCGTTAGAAAGGTCTACGCAAACATTTTAAATATACAGGCCCATGGTACACTGACGTATGAATGTTTATCTTTAGCTGGTACTCCATGCAGTGTCAACATCGACGACGGAATTCAATTTTAATGTAGTATTTCACGGATTTGCCAGTCTTCTGCTCCTTAATTCCCGTAATTTTTATGTATATAGGCGCACACTAGTGAATTATTTTATACAACTTACTTTCAGCACGGAATATGCGCGTTACGTCTGAGTACACTTACCTGTATCTGATAACTGCATGTCACAGAACTGATATGCCAGGTTGCAAATACTGTCCGTGGAACAATTCTAGTTCACCAGTTGAGTATTTGGAGTACACGCGCACGATAAAAAAACAAGAAAAAGAAGAGGAAATGAAAAACCTCACAGCGGTTAGACAGACAGCCAACATAATTCATTAAAACGCACGTAAATGCACTAAACATAGCAGAGAATTAGATCATGAATCACAGAGACTACTGCCACAACGTGCTTCTTAATTTCATGTCATATTAATACATACATTAGCTCATGATGTGAAGTATGAACATGTATTCAAACTAAATTTTATTCTTTTTTTTTTTGTTTGCCAGTTACATTCTTAAACGGTGGACGGGCTCTGAACGATGAAAGGAAGAACGTTAGAGGAAACACAGGCTATCTTGACTGAGGTACTACGGAAAACTGCAGTCACACTTAGCTGGTACAGCTGTCTGTTGTAGCCGTAACGAACGTCTGGTAAGAAAAGTGTGCGTGCTGATACCGTCTCTCTAAAGGATAGATGTCTGGGTGCCAAAATAAAAAGTTAATACGCGCTGAAATAAAACAGTTTCTATAGTGACGTTAAACCCCGTACTTTCCTAGGATCAGCTGATAGTGGTTTTGATGCCAGGCTTCAATAACAACCTGCATTGCTCCAGATTCCTCTACTTTTAATAAACATTTTTCAGAGATAGTTACAGTTTTATTGAAGATCGCTTTACAACATGTTTGGAACGTCACCGGGACTACCTTAGGACAATGGGGTGCAACATCAGAAATTCTGTCACGCCATCAAGGGTTTATAGAACATAATATTTTGAAATTTCAAATTGAACTTCTTTTATTAATATTTGTATATTGACCACGAACTGTATAACTCGTTCAAGAAGTAATACTGATTATTTGAATAAAGGTTGACCAACTAGATGACGCTTGCTTTATTATATATTG
>Ga0123352_10006970_pt1 | contig 17397 bp, 16 predicted proteins | sample TergutLab28metaG_FD_89700 | JGI IMG/M metagenome (GOLD analysis project Ga0123352, IMG submission 89700) | Labiotermes labralis P1 segment gut microbial communities from Petit-Saut dam, French Guiana - Lab288 P1 | ecosystem: Host-associated > Arthropoda: Insects > Digestive system > Gut ... | reverse complement strand
TTGCTGGGGTCTGCTTAATAAATTGTCTTCTGTTTCGGGTGACAAAAGGTTTGTTGGTGTAAAAAAGGGGTGTGTGGGTGGGGGGGGGGGGGGGGGAGGTGTATGAAAGCATATGAAGGGGAAGGATTCAACACACAATTTTGACTAACATTCAGGTATTCCTGTAGAAGTGGAAGAAATCCAACCATGTGGTGGTGGTCATGGGTGACAGTGGTAATGATGTTGGTATATCACTGAATGTCAAGTTCTCATTGTATTTCTGTTCTGAAATTATGCCTAGAAGTTTTTTATCTCTTGGCAGTGCATCTGCAACCTTGGCGTAAACTAAATCCATTGGATAGTACTTTTGGTTTGTGATCGTAAATGTTTAATTTCATGGCTAGCTTTGTATTTGCGAGTATTTTTGTTAACATCTTTGTATGTCTTGGTTTTGAAGAGGACTTCTTTGACATTCAGTATGGTCCTGCTGCAAATACTGAAAATTTTTGCTTTTGGTAGGCTTAAATTTGTGACAAGCCATGTGATTGGTCCAGACACATTTACAGTAAAATTCTATTAATCTGACTCGCACCAGACAGGGCAGGTTCCAAATTGTTGATTATTCCAGATTGTCAGACAAATATATATATATATATACTGACCTAAGTTCTTACAGGTAATTTTTTTGTTACTGCCCCTCTACTTGAGCTGTACAACTAATCACAGGAAGTATTTCATTTGGATATCTCTTCATCCGCTCATTCAGGTTCATCAGGTTCCTCTACTGTTTGAAAGAAGTCATCCCATTGTGTATTGATTCTATATATTCACTTTATTATATATATTTCAGTCAACACAACTATATAATAAAAGCATAGGTTAAAGCAACATGTTTCGACTTAAAAAGTCATTGTCAGGCTAAGCTAAGAACCATGAAGTTCTTTACAATGTGTCTGTACACATTTGGGATCCCAGATGGCTCACAATGTGTGCTGTGATTTGTACCATGTACATAACATAACTTATATCTATTATACTATTGTACTTATATTGGGGTCAAGTATGTGACGTGTGTTAGCGTGCTATTTCCTTGGGCCAATCAGCGAACAATGGCCCAAGGGAATAGCACGTTAACACACGTCACATACTTGACCCCAATATAAGTACAATAGTATAATAGATATAAGTTATGTTATATACATGGTACGATCACAGCACACATTGTGAGCCGTCTGGGATCTCAAATGCGCACAGACACATTGTAAAGAACTTCATGGTTCTTAGCTTAGGCTGACGATGACTTTTTAAGTCAAAACATGTCCCCTTAACCTATGCTTTTATTATATAGTTGTGTTGACTGAAATATATATAATAAAGTGAATATATTCCTCTACCATGTTTTCTGGAGACCTCATAGTTGAAGTGGATGGAGCGGGCAAGGGGGTCAGGAAATACCGCAATGGTTGATGTGCAGACACTCTTGGAGGCCTCTTCGAACCTCTTTGAATATGTCCCTGAGATCTGCCTGTTTCATTGATGAAGTTTTTCCTGACAAAAAGCAGAACTTCTGGTTTTGGGACTACTCTCCTCAAGTGCATAGTTATCGGAATTTCCAAATTATAAGACATAGAATTAATGGAATTTTGCTGTATTTAAATGTTTTATTGCACATTATTTGTGTGTGTGCGTGCGTGCTTCAAGTCTTGAGTGAAGAAACATTTTCGTCCTGATTTTTAAATTTTTACATTGTATTTAATTTTAATTCTAGGAGAAAACAGGATCAAGTAGCTCTAGTTCTCTGGTAGAGGATGGTATGGTGGTTGGTCTAGGAGTGGGTTCACGTTTTCTTACTAGAATGCAGGACAGAATCATAATATAGTGATGACAAATAAGTCCTTTGAATTGTGGCAAAGATCACGTGGGGAGGACCAAGAAGCTCAAATCATACTCGTGATTTAACAACAGGTTAAGTTTGTAAAATAATTGCTTTGATTCACTGTGGAATTTCAAGACAGAAACCACATGGGAGTTGTAGGCATGGATGTAAGGATCACATTCAAGCTAATCTTAGGAGAAATAGTTTAGTGATTGGTTATAGAATGGACTGAGGTTCAATCCCAGCAGGGAGAAGGAGTTTTCTTTTTACCACCATGTCCATTCCAGCTGTGATATCTGTCCAGGCTCATAATCTTTGGGTACTAGGAGCTCTCCCTGGAGATAAAGCAGCTGGGGGTGCAAAGCTGATTACAGACATCCTCATGCTGATGTCAAGAATGTGTGGGACTGTACCTCCATTCTTTGTTTTTGTAATGTTATGTTTAGTTAAGCATAAAGACAGTTCTTTAGACAAATAAGGTGTGAAGATGACAATATTCAAGTGGCAAGAAATTTTTCTCATGAGCTATAAACGTTTGATGGTAGACTCCATGTCGTGGAGTTTGTTTCTTATCTTTTCAGTTAGGTTTTCAAACGCATTGTGTAACAGCACTTGCATTTTGTTTCTTTAAATTTCTGATGATACATTTGTTAGCCATATGAAATGTGTGAGAATATGATATGTTAAAATTAATTTACCTGTCAGTGATTTGGCTTCATAAATAACAACTGCTGAGGTTTTATAGTACTATATTTCTCCAAATGTAATGTATTTTTTCTGCACAAGCCCCTCCCCCATGTTCATTTTATTCACACACCTGGAAATTATTTGACCAGAAGCTGCTATTGGAAATATTATATATTGAAATGAACAGTCCGTTTTTAGGATGTGTTTAGAGAAGAAGTGTGTGAATTATGTATGAACCAGTATTATTGTGTTTAACAGCCAGAAATTAATTATAGGTCCTACAAAAATATCTGTCATTAACAGTATGTGAATATATTTCTTTCAGTATTAGGGACTGATTATAATCAGTCCCTAAACTTCAAATAATTATTTGAAGTTTGTAGCTTTGGCCAGAATACACACATGTGTGTGTGTGTTCTGCCCTTTATATGTAAGCCACAGTAACATTAGGCAGATAGTGGTGGATATTTTGAGAGCTGCTTCACTAATTAAGGCTTAACTTGTTGAAGAGAATTCACAGGGTCAAGGAACAGTTCCACTAGGAAAATGGGGGCTACTTCTGATCATTGCTGGCTCTATTGGCATAGTGTGCGTCTTTGTGGTGGTGGTCTATAGCCTCTTTAGCTTCTGGAATCAGAATTGCCGACGCCAACGCCAAATACCATATCGCTCTGAAGATTCAATTGAAGCGCCAGATCATCCCATACTGGGTGGAGTATCATTAAGGGACATGATTGAAATGACCACAAGTGGTTCTGGTTCAGGTGAGATTTTGTTTTCACCATAGATTTCACTGATTTATTCTCAGCACATTGTGATCACTGTTAGGTATGTGTAGTCTCTATTGATCCTTAGTTGTGTCTAGTGCTGTAATAATACACTTCAGCCTAAAGGACCTCATCATACTCATCATAAGACCAGTAGCTCATTATAAAAGATGTGATGTGATGAGTAGTAATATTGAGGTAAAAAAATGAAGGTTAAATCAAATCAAACTTATTAGTTGAGTTTCACGTACAGATCTGTTGCTGTAACTGGTAACACAGGTTTTTTGCTAGTACATATCATTATTTTTGTAACTAATTACAAAAGTTTTCCTATACTATTTAATATGTTCTGACAGGTTCTAATCTCATCGGAGTATAAATGGCGAAGGAAATATTCTAATGCTCTTTATGTGAATGAGTCACACCCTGGTTGCCATGGCAACCATTGTTCCCAACTTTCTCTTAGATAGATTGCCCTTGGTGAAGAGTTTTTACAATTGATATGGAATGTATTTGGTGAGACAGTGACTGACTGTAAAGCATATAGTATGACATAGCACAGCCAGCTGGCCACGCTCTGATACGTGCATCACATAACTAAGTGTAGTTGTAGAATCTGAAGGCCATTTACTTCCTCAGTGTACTAGTGTGGAAGATGGAGAACCAATACCATCCAAACACCTGATCTCCCAAAGATCCCTTTTAATATTATTATTAATTATGAATTTTAAATCACCTTCCATTCATAAATGTCTGATGATTGTACTTTTGCAGGCTTTCTCTATGGTGTAATTAATTGATTGTGTTATTTTGTGTTGCACAAATCTTATGCTTGACACCTGACAAATTACTTACACTGTGATTTTCTTAATTCATATAGAAGGAATTATGAAAATGACATTCCCAAATGTAAATGTTATATACAGTAACACATTTTATATTTCTGTTGAAGTGTGTAAAACTATTGCATTGTGGACGTGGTGCAGTACTGTATATAATACACATACAGTATAAAAATATAAAATAAATATACTCTGCTAATTGTAATTTAATTGTAATTTAACCGTAATTTACTACAACATCAGTTTTAATCATATGTGAGACCTGTATTACATAAGCTGAACCAAACGCTGCATATGTCATAGAGGACTCCATGTGGATGGCCTGTTAAATCAGGTCAAAACCTGTTGGAGAACTAACCAACAATAAATAGTATAGTGCAACAAGTTGGTATTGAATTTTGTGAATGTAATATAGTTGTACAGGAAATGTGTAATGTTAAATGATGTAGACTGTTAATTTGTGCTGTCCAGTTTGATTGCTGTTGTTTGGTTACTAGAGGCCCACTTGGTTGGACCTTACCCTTGGCACAGTGTCAACTATTCCTGGAAGTATTAAAGTGTGAAGTAAACATCTCAAGGCCAAATGCTGTGTCTCCGCACCCCACGTGTGCCTTTTACAGCTTGGCATGTGGGCATTTTTATGTACTCTGCAAGGAAATTAGCATATCATACAAATGTGGATTTATTGTAGAGCAGTAGTGTCATGTTAAGTTGTTGTTTTACCGTATATCCTAGGCCTGCCACTGCTGGTACAGCGAAGTATTGCAAGACAGATACAGCTGGTTGAAATTATTGGCAAAGGGAGGTTTGGAGAGGTGTGGCGAGGGAGGTGGCGAGGAGAAAATGTGGCCGTGAAGATATTCTCGTCTCGAGAAGAACGTTCCTGGTTTCGAGAAGCAGAAATTTACCAAACAGTAATGCTGCGTCATAACAACATTCTTGGATTTATTGCAGCTGATAACAAAGGTGGGTGATTGTATGTATGTGGCATCAAAAATCAGAATAGGTTTCTTACTTAGTCGGCAGTTAAATTGCCGTGTTGTGTGTTAGTGTGTACTGTATTTACCTGAGTATCAGAATCTGCATATAAGATGACCCCCACTTCACAATATTTAATTTTCAAGAAAGTACTTGGCAGAACATCCTTAACTTTATGCTTGATTATAGGGTAACTCCAGTTTTTCAGATAATAAATTAGGAATTGTGAAATGAGTAAATGGAATGTTTTGTTCAAGTTGCATTAAACGCTTTATAACCATTTCTTGTATAATGTTGGAATAGGAATTTGTAGTAGCTGGTTGAACATATTTTCTCCTTCTTACTTCATATATTTTCTGTAGTAATACCTTTAAAATGGCCTCATTATTGTTACAAGCAAGGAACAGTAAGTGGAATGTTGATATATGTAATTATTAGTCTTGACGGCTTTGATTCTTACAGATAATGGTACATGGACACAGCTATGGCTGATAACAGACTACCATGAGAATGGCTCTCTCTTTGATTACCTAAATAGAAGTACTGTTGACACTAGGGGCATGATTCACATGACGCTGTCAATTGCCACTGGCCTAGCACACCTTCATATGGAGATTGTAGGCACTCAAGGTGAGCTAAATAGGAACAGATGTGACTGTCTCCTGTCCTTTGATGTTGGAACCAAGAGGTTCAAAACATAATTCAACAACCTCCTGTTGAAAATTTTATGTACTCAGCTCAATCCAGACCATTTTACCACAGGTGATTTTCCTAAGGTATGTACTAATATTTCCACTCATTGCAGTCTAGGTGTAAGCTTGACATGAAATTTTTCCTCTTTTCACAAGGATTGAGTAAAGCAAAGCATATTTTGTTGTCTTTGCATCTATTTCTTTGTCTTATGTACCTTTTTCCATTGCAGCTATATACACATCATGTTATGGATCCTCTACTGTGGCTTTTGAAGCGTACTTTTGTTCCTTAAAAATAATAAAATTGGACTTGTGAGATAATGGTGCTGTTTGTACATACACATATACACATGTGTACATGTTGCTTTGAACTTTTGAACATATGTCCGGTTCTAAGGAAAAAAAATTCTTTGTTGATTATGATTCAGGTCTATGACCACTTGTATATGAGTACATCATGCTAACCCAAAGGATAAATTGTATTTTATATTTATGTGACCTAAATTTGACACCAACGAGCAACAGGTATAGGAGTGGAAGTGTACACATTGGAATGTAAACTTTGTAAGTTCCGCATGGAACTCTCTGTTGCTAAATGATGTCTCCAAGAGATTTTCCAACCAACACTTTGTATTCATTTCCTGTTTCTCTTTTCCATGCTCATTGTTCAAAGTACTGCATCTTTTCATAGGTGGCTCTTCTTCTGTCATAAGGTGAATGTAATACAGTTTTACAAAACCTGATCCTCTGTATCTGTTAGAATAAATTAATCTCTGTTTCTGGACGATGACAACAACAACAACAACAGTAACAGCAGAACTTCAAGGTAGTTTGACTAGAAATGGTGTTGTTGCAGTTGTTGACATCTTCATCGTTATCTTCGTCTAGGGATAGACAGTAACTAGCTGTAATGGATTGTCTAGGAATAGAGATTAGCTATCTCTAATGTATCATTGTTATCCAGGGATAGCATCAGCTAGGTGTGATAGGTCATTTTTATCTCATAATAAAGATTAGGTAGCTCTAATAAACCATTGTTCTCAGAAGATAGGGTTTACCTAGCTCTAATGAATCCTTGATTTTCAGGGATAGGAATTAGCTGTAGTAGATGGTTTTTGTCTGAGAATAGAAATCAGCCTGCTAGAGGGGATCCATGGGAATAGGTTTTATATTATATTTATATTTTACCTGATAATGGAAGTAGTGTTAACTTCCAAAATATGTATGCTAGATGTACCTCATACAGTGGACAGTGTCCAGCATAATATTGAATTAACCACTGTCACAAAATTTAGTACCAGCATTGAGTTGTCTTTGTCCACAGGAAAACCTGCTATAGCTCATAGGGACCTGAAGTCAAAAAATATTTTAGTGAAATCAAACACTACGTGTGCCATTGGAGATTTGGGTCTAGCTGTGAGGCACGATGTGGCAACAGACACAGTAGACATTCCACTTAACAATCGTGTTGGCACGAAGCGGTACATGGCTCCAGAGGTAAGCCTGTCTATGTTTAATATTGCCAAGGAAACTTAAGCTTCCATTCATCATTAAATTTGAACTTGAATTTAAATTTGCTCTCCTGATTGAGGTTTATTGTGGTTTTCCTCAGTTCCTCCAGGAAAATTTGAACTTTTTTTTCTCATTTAATTGTTTTTTGTAGAACACTGAATGCTTTTTCCTTCCAAGGGTCAGTGTTCATTGTGTCATGTCAATGGGTGTAGGTTGACTGGCAGAAGATGTAAAGTGATCTGAAGAGAAGGCATCCTGTCTGTCTTGTAGTATATACTGCCAGAAGAAAACTATAATTTTATTGACTGGTGTACAGTTTGCAGTATTTAGCATATGCATATTGTAGTTTGTCACATACAGTTCTCATTTCCCATAATCAGTCATTTTATTTATCTTCTTTGGTTCAGTTGTGTCATCATTGAAATATAGCAATCTCAATATTTGGAAAAAGCTCTCTTGTTTCATTTTATTGTCATGAAAGGCTATAGATGTCTGTTCTAGTGTGCCTGTCTAGTAACACGTAATTACATTTCCTTAATAGTCATGGTAGGTATTGAAGAGTGTTGATTGTGTCCAAGTGTTTCTGTGTCTCTCCCACTGACTCTTGCCCAATTTTTTTACAAAAAAAGAGCATATGAATGTTTACAAAGGTAGTGTTTAGGGATATGAGCTGCCTTGTTTTGTTGTAAGCCACTAGTACCCACTGTATTTGTGTAGGTACCAAAAGCTCAAGACTGCATGCTGGCAGTCTGTTATGTGTAGGCTGCATTTGCAAGGTCTTCATCTTTGTTTCTTATATGAAGAAATATATTTACCTTCAGATAACCGAGTGTCAGGATCAGTATCTAATATCAGTTCTTATGCTGTGTGTTGCTCTTTAAGTTGCCTACTCAAACTCATCCTGATGCATTGCACTTGGAAGGAACAAAGTGACCTGTGTTGCATATCTGGCACTTTGAAATTAGTAACTGTGCTTTGTTCATGGCTTTGTAAAGGTAAATCAGTCCTATTACAGGCCTGAGGTGCCCAGAGTGTTCCAGGAAGTTAAGGTTCCCAGATTACATGACATTGGCCCAGGATGGTGGTAAGGTTGTCAGCCTTACGCACTGGCCGCCTTCACCCCCAGGAAATACTCCTGGTACTCATTTCTATTAGAGGCTGAGTTGACCCCGGGGCCATAGTGCGATCGGAAGGATTATGTCAATAAAAAATTCCAATGACACCATATGGAATCGAACCAATGACCTTCTGATTTGTAGCACAGCACCTTAACCACTGTGCTACTGTGGCCCCGTTCATGGTTTTGTACAGTATTACATTCTGCTGAGTCAAGAAATAAGCAACTACTGCTTCTTCTGAGCCATGGCAGCACAAGACAATGATTTGTTCTGTTGATCAATGTTGTTTGCTTTACTTTACATTCTACCCTCCTGACTTTCCCTCTTCCTGTACCTGTTCCCTTGATCTAGAAATTAGTATTGTGTTGAATGTCTGACTTTGCAAGGTTTATCCTAAATTTGCTTTTGGTCTGTCTGTTATAAATTATGGTTCAAGCTATGTAGGTTTGGGTACCAGGGTCCATTTGGTGTTTTGTCAATTTTTATTTAGGTTGCTCTTTAGTTTCCTGCAATATCTGCAAGTTTTTTATTTTGTACATTTTTGTAAACATATGAAGCTATTCCTTGCATTGTTTGATCAGCTCATTGTGGGGCACATTATGTGGTGGTATATGTATACATATGTGTAGACAGATGGAGGTGCAGGATGCATGTTTAGACAAATGCACTGCAGAGAGAGAAACTGAATTACTGGGTGGAAGAGGGACATTACCAGGAAGTTATAATTTAAAAAAAATTGCACGTAAATCCATACAATTAAAAACAGTGGAATTAAGTATTCATTGAAATTGTTTTTTGATTCTTCATTCTTAACTTCAACGACAAAAAACTAATAACAGTAAATAGCATATTACCCTATGTACTTCTAACAATTTTAAAAATTATGGAAACAGCTATCAAAATATATGTATTTTATAGCAGACTCTGGCACATTGATTTGCTGTTAAAATCCTACGCTTAGCTCTTGGACAGCACAGAAAAAGCAATTGATGCACTACTGAAGACATACCATGTACTGTACTGTGTGTACTGAGATTTGTAGCCTATTTTTGTAATGCGTGTGATATAAACTATTGTGTGTTTCTTCTTACATGGGTTTGTGCCTCTATTCTTAAGATTATGCTATTTTGGAATTTTTAGCTTAAAAAAAAACTGAGATGTTACATATAATGTGACCAGTTTAAAAACTGGGCATTTAAACAGAATATTGCCAAGGTCATTTGTGTATGAGTTGAATTGAGGGGCCATATGGTAACATTTAAATTAGTTTAATAATTGTAACTTTGTAAATATGCGTGAAATCTAAATATAGTTTATAATGTAAACCTTTAACATCTCATGTTGTTCTGCATAGTGTTACTGATAATAAAGAACTTTATGCTTGAAAAATGTTGGGTTTGAATAAAAAAGGTCATTTTATGAACATCATTTTGATGCTCATTGTTTCAATAAATCATTCCCTGTACAGGCATATTACAGGCTTAGAGGGTTCCAGGAGGTTGAGGTTCCCAGATTTTGAGACAGTTGAAACATGAAGGTGGTAATGTTGTTAGCTGTATGAATCAGCTGCCTTTACTCCCCAGAAAATGTTTCTGGTACTAATTTTTTTTTAGAGGCTGAGTTCACCCTAGGGCCATAGTGCGGCTGGAAGGATTATGTCAATGAAAAATTCGACTGATGCCATCGGTAATTGAACCTGTGATCTTCTGGGTTGTAGCACAGTGCCTCAACCAAATGTGCCACAATATACCCCCAGTGTTTAAATAAATTAGTTTTATACATTGGTAAAATTCAAAACAAGAACATCTATTAACTATTTTTGTTTGAGCAGTTACAAGGTTTTTTTTATGTTTTTTTCACTGTGCATTGTATTATAATTACAGTACAGTTACAATGTATTATGCACAGCACTAGGCTTTACTTGTAGGTTTTAATATTACTGCAGTAACATAATAACCTCATAACTTTCTGTTGACCATTCCCATAACCAGATGTCCTGGGAGCGTACTCTGGCGTGCATGCCCGTTTTCTTACCTTCATTTTGTTGTGCAGGTGCTTGAGGATCTTATCAACATCAACCACTTTGATTCTTTTAAAAGGGCAGATGTTTATGCTCTTGGTCTCATATTTTGGGAGATTGCAAGGAGGTGTAATGTTGGTGGTATCTATGATGATTACCAGCTTCCATTCTATGACATGGTCCAGTCTGACCCAACGATTGAAGAAATGAGGAAGGTGGTGTGTTTGGACCGACAGCGGCCATCTATTCCTAACCGTTGGCAGTCCAATGAGGTTTGTCGCTTGTCATTTACAGGAGAATGAGATATGTTAAATCTCTCTACCTTGTACTTTTTTCTGAACTTCTGTCATTTGATTGATTGATTGTTTGTTTGATTGTGCCTTTCTGAACTGGCAGTGAAACTTTTCTTAACCCTTTACATGCAAACACTAACATTAATTGTATTTAAAGTTACAGTTTATGCTGTGCAGTAAACACACTTCCTCTCAGTTACAAAAACCAATCAGTGAATGCTGTATGGCTTAGTAATTGCTGTTTGCCTGATATCCATGGATATTACATGAACTCATTCTGGGGGCATAATATAGAAATTTTTAATGTTAAACCTGGTGGTTCACAAAAGAGTGACCATTGGCCCTTAAAGGGTTCATTGTGATCAGTTCAAGCTATTCATTTGTTTAGAAGTTGCTTTATCAGATGGTGCTGCCATTGTCAGAGTCAAGCAGACTTTGCAGACTTTATGACAATTCTGTTCTGCAAACTGTTACAGGCTCTTCATGTGATGTCCAAGGTGATGAAAGAGTGCTGGTATCAAAATGCTGCAGCTCGTCTCACAGCACTTCGCATCAAGAAGACCCTCACAAACCTCGGTGCATCTGAAGACTTGAAAATATGAGAGGATAATACTGAGCATGGAATGTTACTTCCATGCAGGCAACAATATCAGTTATTTGAGTTAGTGGAGATGACTTGAAATACAGCTGTTAGTTTATTTTGAAGAACTTATTTCACTAGTCATGCAATTTTGTTTGAGATAATTATGGTACGTCTTTTACTTTTGTAAAAATGGAGACACTAACGGTGCTTATGTAAGTTCCAGAACATTAGTAAGGATATTAATGAATCATGTTTTGTGAGAAGTGTTGTGATGACAAGCAGCATGATAATGACCGGAGAACAAGGAAATAATTTTCTTGTGACTTCTGGAGTGCAGTGATTTTGGGGCATGCTACAGTTGGTCACCCATGTTCATTGGACTCAGCATACAGGATGCTGTTTGCCCCCATTGTTGTGTGATTTGACATTATTTTGAATACCTGACCTGCTTTGAAATAACTTGCAGAATAGTGAGATAGGGAATGGATATTTTAAAAACGTAATGGGTGATGGAGATGAATGTGTGAATGAGTGGATGGTTGTATGGTTGATTTTAAATGGATGGGTAGGAGGGAAAGTGTAACAGATACAGATACATCAACTGAAAAAAAAAAATCACTGCCCACTTTTAAGCACATTTCCTTCTGTTGTTATTTTGAATCTAAAGCAACTTCAGTTCGTCGACTGTGTTCAGTGTGATGTTTCAGCAGTGGTGGGAGGAGTTATACAAGAGCCAGTAACCTTTGTTTTTTTATTTGCTGTAATATGTTTGAAAGAGCTATATTTTATTAAAAATATATTTTGGTGCGATGTATATTTACATGATCGTGTATGTGAATTTTAATTTTTTTCTCGGCCAAAGTCTCTGAATGGTATATCAATCAGTTAGTTAAAGATAAAGACATTGCTGCTTTGCAGTCTATGGAGTTTTGATCTGATGGCTGATCTCATGTAATTATTAAGGGGGTCACAGTGTGAGGCATTGGTGTCTGTGGTTCTTCTGGACTTTGCCTCATTGATCCTAGAACAGTGCCAGCATCAGTTTTCCTGTAGATGCATATAGACAGAATTTGTTGGGTTTTGGTGAGGTGGAATGGCACCATTCTTGTCTTGCCTGGTTTGTTTCAGGCAGGAAGTAGTGGACCCAACATTCACTTTTAACCAATTTTTCTGTCTTATTGCTGCAAAAATTCCTGGCAGGTGTCCACATTTCTTTCCTTCAGTTCAGTAGCCAGTTGTATAGACGTACACCTTGTAGAAAATGTAGGTACTGTAACATGATATTAGCTTATTATTGACTGATGTCCAACTTAGTGGCAACTTTGTCTGCCCTACTGCCACAGTTTTCCCAGTTGGTGTGTTCATCCACTGCAGTTACTTGTAGTGATACAATTCCATGAGCTTGGCCTTGTCGCGTGGCATCTGTAAAACTTAGACACCTAATTTTTAAACTTTGAACTTCATTCATACATCTGCCACAGAGATAAGGACTCATTACCATACTGCAGTTTCATGTAGTTTTTCATTAGGCATGGTACCATTGCTAACAGTGAAATGAGGTGGAACACTGTCTTTCATGTATGCTTCCAGTAGAACACCCATCTTTGCACACACTGCTTACATGAAGTGTGCATTGCTAGATGTACCTTACACAGGACATACTTCTAACCCATCCTGATGACTCTTGCTTACAGTAGGATCTCGATTTTATCACACTTGTAAGATTTTAATTTGACTCACCCGTGTATGAATTTGATGTTTGATACAACTGCACACAACATCATAGTAGAAAATAACATCCATGGCATGAGTGAGACTTGAACCTGGGATCCCAGTGTTCAGCAGTCCAAGACTCTCTAAACCTGACTGATCAGCCACTGTCATCATCAACAGACCTTTCTAAATTTTTAAAATAATATCTGAATACTGATGGGGGCCAGGATAGCTCAGATGGTATAGTGGCTTACTACGGACTGGACAGTCCAAGGATTGAATCCCAGTGGGAGGACAGATTTTCTTCACCCTCCAGACTGACCCTCCGGCCTACCCAGTGTCCTATACAGTGGGTACCAGGTCAGTTCAAGAGGGAAAGTGGCCGGGGTGTGGTGTTGACCGCCCACCTCTATCTAGTGCTGAGATTAAAGAAAGAGTAGAGCTATACCTCTTCTTCCCCTCTTGGCCTTCGTGGCCTCTTCTAGGGTGAAATTTTATCTGAATACTGAATGGAATTGCACTGCCATAACTTGGTCATTGCAGAGCTTTAGTTCACTAATGAATCTATATCCTTGTGTAAGACACTGGAACTCTTTTTCCAACAGCTGAGCAGTGGTGCATGTTTAGTGCATCTCTCACCTTCTCTTGGGTTGCATCACATGTACGTACACATACTCATGTCTTATTGCTGGATAAGGACCAAAATACATTTGCCACTTGACTGACACATGATAAATGTGTAAGAATCTGGAGCCCTGGTGGTACTTACTAATCCTCATAAAGGTAATGTAGGGTTGCATCACATGTACATACACATACTCATGTCTTATTGCTGGGTAAGGACCAAAATACATTTGCCACTTGACTGACACATGATAAATGTGTAAGATTCTGGAGCCCTGGTGGTACTTACTAATCCTCATAAAAGTAATGTATAAATGAACTGATAAGCTGTTGATCATACAAGAGGTACAGAAGCATGTAAGAGTTGATCCCAGTTCAGAACATGTTATTACCTCCGTTTTGTCATGAATGCTTTCACATATGGTGATTTCTTATTTGTACTGCAAAATTGTGTGACATATATTTGCATGATCATGTCTCTGAGTTCCATTCATGAGGTGTAGGTTTTACATACAATTTCTCCTTCATGAAGTCCTGAGGAAAAAAATTGGATGGATTATCTGGACTGTGGAATGACCAGATTTGTTCATAATTCAGGAAACCTAAGAGACAATGAGAAATTACTTGAGGACCCAAGTTTCCATTCAGAAAGTTCTGGTTCCTCTTTCATAAACTTGTAAGTGCTAGTTGGTAAGTAATAAGTTGAGACATTGAGTTATTGCACCAGATGGCTTGGTAGAATTGGTATGTCACTGAAGAATATTGGTTCTGCTGTTTTGTAGCTTGCTATGGCAACCAGTATTTTAATTTGCCGTATATTCTTCTATTGTGACACTAGTGTGGAGTTTGTTAGCCCAGGATATGATATTTTGGTTACTTTCGTTTCCATCTAAATGTATAAGTGCTTGATTGAAAAATCTGAGTTTGCTGTTCACCACACAAAACTGCAGCTTTTCATGAGTTTTCCTGCATTTATATTCTTAACTGTTCCCGCATTGTCTGAGCTGTTATGCACGAAGTATTGTGATATTGTAGCCACAGCGTAGAAATGTCCTGTTTTCAAGTGCCTGCTGTGTCAGCATATTTTTTTTATCGTTCCCACCGTTAAAAAACTGCACCATCTTTACTTGCTGGCATACTTCTTGTTGCTATGTGGCTGTATTGCTGTCAGATCACAATGAATGATTCAACAAGTCCACTGTAATTTACAGCAGTTGCCATAAATTACTGCAATAATTGGCAAAGTTCGAAATACTTTCTAAAATGGTTGGCCTTGTCTTAGTCTGTTCTTTGTTTTACCAAAGTGCTTGGAGAAAAATCCTTCCCGTTTCCACTTTCATATTGTGCGTGATGGCATACCTGCCATTGTCATCTGGCTGTGTTGCTGCAACATTGCAATGAACGACTTAGTAGTCTGCTGTCATTTACACCAGTTGCCATAAATTAGTCAATAATTGGCAAAGTTTGAAGTATGTTCTAAAGTGGTTGGTCTTGTCTAAGTGTGCTGTTCGTTCTACCAAAGTACTTGGAGGAGAACCCTTCCCATTGACTATTTGTCCACTGCAGATTCCACACAGTGTGGCCTGGGTTTTAACCTGGTGCATGCTCTGTACTCATTCATTCATCTGTCACTGACGCTATATAATTGTAGCAGTTAACAGTTTCACTGAATAACACACTCAGAAAAGAAGAGTGGTGCGTTATCGTTGTGCTTTTATGGTATGAATTTTATGAACAGATACATCTCTGCATTTTAAAGTCAGTAATGATGCAGGGTGTTTTTTCTGAAATCTTGTCATAATGTCTTTGTGGCTATTGTTGTCTAGGTAATTTATTTATTTACAGTTTTAGAAGCTGACAAAATATTTATTTAATGTACTTAGCAAACTATTTATGTCAGTGTGGTGCACTGGATGCCATTTCTGCTTCATGTGCTGGAGATAAGCAGTTTTATCCTGGCCTGGGTGTACTGTGTTGACTGAGTTCCATCCATAAAAAACTCCAAGCTAAATCCAGGGTGATATCATAAAAAGCTTGCATCAGTTCCTCCTCTTCCTTCAAAACTTTTGTGATATCACATAGTTTTCTTATTTTCTACTAAAATTTTAATTTTGTGGACCTTTTCTTAGCAGATGTAAAGAATGCTTTTACTTGAAGGCTTAAGTCTTCTAACGTTAGCTGTGTCAGCTAGTAAATGATACACAATGTAACATCCCAGAAGACTTAGGTATTCATCAACACTGATGTGAAAATCAAAAAATCCTCTTTATTTGCTTATTTTGTTACTTTTTATGCTGGTCTATGCAGTTTTTCTGAGAATGTACCATCAGAATTCATTATATCATCATATAGTGTTGATTTTATATGGACAAAACTGGATATACTGTATTTGTTTCTCTAAGCCATTTGCATTGTAAACTCATAGGTAGTGCAGAAATGAAATAGCAATTTGATGCATGTATGTATTAACTAGACATATCCTGTCTTTAACTAGTAGTATGGTGAAATGCACGTGCGAGTGTATGCACTCACACACACATATATGTGCACATGTACACACAGTATGTCTGTAAGTGTTACAGTATTGAAGCTTAGCCTGAGTGCAGGGACTGATTTGTTTTCAGAATATAGTGTAATTGTTTATTACTATTTTTAACGTGAGATGATGGACAAAGTCCAAAACTTCAGTGATTCAAAATTTACCCATGTTTATAGTGAAATTCATTGTAAGACACCTAGATTGCTCTGCCTGCATGTCATCAGTATTCTGATTCTTGCCTTTCATGGCATTTTGTTGCCAAATGAGAGTGGTTTATCTGTCTGGTTACTGACTATGATAAGTTTTAGTCAATTCAGGCTGATATTTATATCTGTCACTTTATGAAGGTATGATAGGAGTGATGAATACATTTACATACAAAATTACCGTCCTTAGGATTACTTGGTTCCTGAAATACCAGATGATGGACATAATCTATTTTATCATAAGTGCATTACATATAATCATTGTTAGAATCCTGGAGATTGGTTTAAAATTATTTTCTTCTTGTGATAAACTGCTGAAATATCACGTGGGTGAGTAATGTTATGTTTTAAGATGTACCCCCCCCCCCTCTCATATTTATTGTGTATTAGGAATTGCTCATGTTGCACTGCTACATAATATGGCAGTCTCCAAATCGGTATGCTCAGACTCCATCTTCCCTCATTGTGGCAGGACAGTGTTTAATAACATTGTTTTACTGCGTAATAGTACAAGATCATATTACAGTGTTATGTCATAATTGTTCCATTATTTTGTTGATTAGCAGAAGTTGTTTTAGAGTGAAGTCTAAAGTTATTGGACATTCTGAAACCCACTTAATAGTACTGCTTGTGTTGTAGAAGAAATGTTGTTGTTGTCCTGTGCCTTGTTGCTTCACTGTGGAGCAGCATCTTTATCCTTTGTGTCCTGTATATTCCATAGACATCATGTGTGTTTATGTCTGTATACAAAAAACAGGTTATTATTTTATATTATCACAAATTAAAAGAAGTTTTTTTCATGTAATATTACTGTATGTGTGCATGTGCTTTGTGAGTGTGGGTATATTTGTACTTCTTATCACATAATATCTTCTTCTGCCCCTCAGTGAAGTTTAGCTGTTATATTTTTAAATGGATTATTGTAACTTATCCTAGATTTTTGCAGGTCATGGGTAAGGTTGTGTGTG
>Ga0123352_10006969_pt1 | contig 17397 bp, 10 predicted proteins | sample TergutLab28metaG_FD_89700 | JGI IMG/M metagenome (GOLD analysis project Ga0123352, IMG submission 89700) | Labiotermes labralis P1 segment gut microbial communities from Petit-Saut dam, French Guiana - Lab288 P1 | ecosystem: Host-associated > Arthropoda: Insects > Digestive system > Gut ... | reverse complement strand
TTCAATCAAATCCAATCATCATCGCCCACTTCCCTAACAACCCTTATTCTTGTTTACAGAACTGGCTATTTCCCCAACAGTCCCCCCCCCCCCGCCGGTCTCTGCCGTCCTAGTGACATGTCGCTTGAAGCACTGGAGTTAATGACAGCAGCTGTGACATCTTCATGAAGGGCATGGAAATAAATCATGTTGAGGGGATATTAAATGTCTTCAATCAGATTACTGTGTTTTGGTCATGAATGTACATTATTTTTGCTTCGTTCGGGATGATGGCAGTCAGCCAGGGGCCCTGCACTGCCTACCGACCGACTAAGCCACGGCCACCACACGGCTGACTTAACGATATGCTAATCCTGGGTCGTGTTTTCGCATCGTTAGGTCTTACTTCTACTTCTCTCGCCAGACAATCACTCCACATCGCACAGTGTTTATTAAAAAGGGACGCTAAAACAGCATCACTCACACACACACACGTTTACTTGCTACATAACAACCTTCCTTGCCATGGTTAGTGTGTAACTGTACGTACAATTATGCTACAATCTCACGCGTTTCTTATGCATACAGCATACCTAAGTGGTCAACCACGCTGCATGCCAACATTAATTGACAGGGTGTCAATGACAGTCACGTCAACATCGGTCCACTTGGGAAAGTTGGAACAGGCATGCCAGTGCCATCAACATACTGTACAGCAACTTCAACACAAAACCGGACAAGCGTTCCTTAACAACACAACACGTTACAAAAATCGTCCGAGTGCCTGTCTGTTTGTGCCTTCAAATGTGTCGCCAAGCAATTCAACAAAACGCCTGCTCGAATGGACGATCAAATGGCAGGCAGGCAGGCACTAAAAGTTCCCTTACAGTCGACAGCTCACTCTAACAAAGCGATCATTCCTTACAGTTTGCGAACTGGACCGATGTAAGCACACCACAAATTAATGACACCGTGCAGTCCAGCGCGCTGGTCCTAATTCACCGCTATGTAAGCTTCTGTAATAATTACCGCTAAGCACACAATGGAACGGACAAAATACAATTCAGGTTCTTCAACAGCAAATAACACACACACACACGATGATGCACATTAGCGGTCACTGGCACAGACACACAGGGCACGAGTGTCATCAGCCACAACCAACTGGACACACCAGCATCAGACGATGTCCGAATAATGTTAAATGCCTAACAAGACAAGCAATGCACGTACAATCGTAACAATGACGAACGTTCGCGTAACCACTGGTGCTGTGGAAGAGCAGTATTGCATATTCTCGGTCAGGGTTTGCAGCCTCAGTCATCCAGCATGCAATGCGCATGCGCCATATTGTCATCTGTGGCCTGCCCGGCTATACCATATTTTTCCACATTATCTCACAAACGTCTCGATTTTAGGGGAAAAGTTACTGAACACAAAATGTGTGTTTTGATGTTCCGTATAACTTTTTTCGAAACATTTTTCATTCTAAGAACTGAGCGAGCTCTGATCCTATATGTATATCGGTCTTCACTGCAAAGTGCCCCTTTTTCTTGTTAGATTTTAATGAAACTTGAATCCATTCGACAGGCTTTCCACAAACCCGCAAATATCAAATTTCACGAAAACGCGTCAAGTGTGAGCCGAGCTGTTCCACGCGGCGGACAGACATGGCGAAGCTAAGAGTCGTTTTCGAAGTTCCGTGAGGCGGTAAAAGCGTGCCACATCTAGCAGAGGGATGTTACTCCGTCAGTGAAACACAGTCACGTTTCTTTCTTACCTGCCTTACAGCGCAAAGCTCAATTTTGCACATATGTTTACGGGGCAAAGGCAGCGGTGGTTACAGTCAGCAGTCTTGCTACAGAAGCCGATCGAACTCCATCAGGTAAGCATCACAATCATCAAAACCCTACCGTCAGTTCCCTGACGCCACTGGCACATCATCTCACATATGCATGTCACTTCTCTATTGGTATCTTCCATTCCGGTTTTCAGAACGAAGTAGCATAATTACGGACTGTAACTGTCTCGTGAGGCTCACCACTCATAACGTGCCATATGAACCGCGTTTGACAATTCGTACAGCAGCAACGGACGGCAAGAAAATGCGTCGTGCTTACGGAGCGTGAGGACGAAACTGTTTAACGACAGCTGAAAGATAAAGTGAAAGACATCTGGAAAGAAGCATTAATGGGCTGGCTCTAATACACCTTCACTGCATTTGAATGGACTGAAAAAATCCCAACCAAACGCAGCAGACAGGTATCGAACTGGATATCTCACCAATATGAAGCACGAACACCAACTACCGAACAGCTGTCTCTGGTCAACAGAGGCGTAGCAGTACGTTTGATACGATGCCCTGTAATTGGAACTGTTTATATCGGTTCGGGTATTCTGTGCAAGGTAGAATTATTTATAGCGATTAAAAGGACGGGAAGGCACGCTTGCAGGTACAGCGAGTCTGCAGAAGGCAGTGCGATGGGCTGGGCAGGGCAAGGTTCGTATAGCAGCCTAAACTGCCTACTCGATCGATCCAAGTCAAATGTCGAATGCTCTCGGCAGAACGGTGTATAGGGTGTTCCAGCGGTTCCTTATCGTATAATAGCACAACAGATATTTAAACAATCGACCAGGTGTTACACAAATTGCGCACATTTAACCAACTCGTCTGGCGTTACAAACAAGATTCAAATCCATTCGTATCACACAGACACCAGACATATGTACACGGTGTCTCACAATGAATCACATCGTACCAAACTCTGACACTTAACCTACCTATCGGGTGTTCCAAAAGACAACGTATCGCACAGACATTTAATTAGTCTATCATTTGTTACATACGTCGCTAGACTGTAACAAATATCAGTATTTAACGTACATACCGGGTGTTCCAAAACAAACTATATCACATAAAACTCAGATCAGTAAATGAATTAAGTTATTTAAATAATTCGTTTTATACATTTTTCGTCGGGTTACCAGCGCCGATGTGTTAACGAAAATTATTAGCAAGTATTTCTAAGTCGCTTTTCGCAAGATTTGGCAATGTAACGTCATTTAGATAATACTCCCCACCTTTCAGCTTCCTTCTTCCCAAATAAACACGCAAGCATTATCGCTTGACTAAATTCTTCAGCACCCCGTACATTCTTCGACAATCTACACCAGCGTTTCCCAAACCATTTCCGCGCAGGAACCTCTCGAGTAACTTCATATTCTCAGAAACCGCTGTCATGAAAACAAAACCAAAGAAACACCTGTTGGCGAACGGAGATTACTCCACTGCTGCCAACTGTCGTAAAGAAATTCTAGCGACATTTCGAGGAATAATTGTAATTTTTTCGGTACTTAAAAAGCAGTTACGTTTATATGCTTATTCCGTGATTTCTCGCGGACCCCGTAACGATGTTCAGTGAAACTGTGGGGTTACGCAGAACCACGTTTAGCAAACACCGATCTAGACGAATGTAGGAAGAAGTAAAGGAACACGCTCTCTACAGTAGGCAACGTCGAATAATTTTCACGCGAGTGCTTGCAGATTCTTGTGGGCCACACTCATCCATCACAGTTTGTACAAGAATCTCACCACTTCTCACTAACGGAACACACGGGTCGTCGAACTGGCAGAACAGCAGCACACAAGGCGTCAACACGATCCTCCGAGAGGCCAGTAATATTGGGCGCGCTCCCATCCCGCAGAGAGTTCATTAGCATCGCTGTCCGTCCGTCCGTCCATCCGTCAGCAGGCATGTAACAACTCGAGAAGAATCGAATACATTGCCATGAACTTTGATATTTCAGTATTTCACCAATAACAGCCTGGCCATTTATAGTTCGGTTACAAGCCGACATAAATAACACACTACATACGCAAAGGCCCACACGAATGTCTGGCCACATCTCCGTCGTGCCTCGCTAAATGCCAGCTCACACCTACGTCATGGGCATCGCTGAATTGCGAACTTAGCAGGGAAGTATTGCAATACGCGCTATATGGTGATCAGTTCCATGCATCATCTCACACCGGAATCCAAATCAGGCCGATTGCCCTCGTCCCTCGGTCACATTCCAGCGCGATAAAACGGCTGGCCACACGTCGTTTTGGCAATGTGCACGGATATCTTTGCTTGTAAAGGAGGAAACCCCCGCATCGGATATGCAGGATCGACTTCAGGGTACATATAACGAAGCCTGAATGGACGCTATCAGTGTCAGACGATAGGTAAAGCACTGTACAGGCGGGAACACATACATCGCCAGGCAGCCTCCTATTGGTCGCCCACGAACCGCCACTACTGACAGAAACAAAGGAAAACCCGATTAGGTCATTAGCGAGAATCGATGTGTAACAACAGTAAAGGATATGGCAGGGGAGAGACTGCAGCACAATCTCGGTGCGGTCCAGGAGCGGTCAAAAGTCTGGAGTGCCGGGAGGTTGGGTTCCTCACTCGCTAAGGGGCGAGAAACATCTTCGGGAACACAAATTCCTCGCAAGTGCTGGAGCAGTACGAAGTCGAAGGCAACGATTTTCTGCACTGCATCGGGCAAGGTGACGAGAGCTAGCTCCATCAATTTATCTGGAAACAAAACGAGTATGGAATGGCAAGGAACAGCAACCGCGAACAAGGTCCCCAGTCCGCAGGGCCACGGGAACTCTCTTGCGATTCTGAAGCATTCAAATCGGTCGAGTTTTTGCCACAAGGAGACACCATCAATGCCGTTAGTTACCTCCAGACACTCTACAATCTTCGTGATGCACCGCATGACAAATGTCCGGCGAAAAAAAAGATCATGCTGCAACACAACAACGCAAGGCACCACATTGTTCGTCTGCAGGGGGACCGCGTTCAGACCAACGGCCGAAATGTCTCTACTCGAAGGTCTGGGCCTAGCTTCCACGGACTATCATCATACGCGAGAACAGCAATGTGCGACCGGTGAGGCGGTCCAGGAAGAGTCGTTGGTTACAAACTGCTGAACAGAAGTTCTACCGTCACGCAAGGAGGAAGAAAGCACTTACGCCATTTTGTACTAGGACAGTGGACAGAGTGCACAGATCTGACTGCCATCAGGCGTTTTTTATATTCATATATAATGTCAAACGGTCTGATGTCCAGCACATCATGTCGTGAGGGTGTGTGTGTGTGTGTGTGTGTGTGTGTGTGTGTGGTATCAATCACGCAATGCGTATGCCCCGTATCATACCGTCATCTGTGGTATGTCCGGCTCTACAGTATTTTTCTACGTTATCTCATAAAGGGTATGATTTTCGAAAAAAAAAATTACTGAACACAGAATGTGTGTTCTGATTTTTTCTACAACTTTTGTCTAAAACATTTCACATTCTGAGAAGAACTCAGCGAGATATTATCTATCATAATAGTACAGCGGTCTTCACTTCCTGTAAAGCACCCGCTAATCTTGTCAGATTTTCATGAAACTTGAGTTTTCTCAAACGATTTTCGAAAAATACTGAAATATCACATTTTATGAAAATACGTTCAGTGGAAGTCGAGTTGTCCCGTGCAAACAGACAGACAGACAGACAGACATGACTAAGCTAACATTCGCTGTTCGCAGTTTTTCCAAAGCGCCTAACAAACAGCAGCACAGAACATTTCAAATGCTGCAACACCAATACTTCACTTCACTTCAAATCATCTGTATTACGATACATATCAGGCAGCATCACCAGCTAGCACTCACGAACTGAAAATCTAGAAACAATAACGGAGTGCGGGCTCCAGAACTGCACGGCCATGCACGCATTTCCCGACCTGTTACCATGCAGAGGAGTAAGGCCGAGTGCAGAAGAAAGCTGCTCAATTTACAAATCATACGAAGGATTCTGAACGGGAAACCTTAGCTCAGCGTAGGACGATAGCACGATTGTGTGCACTTGTTAAAGCGTACTGTGGGAAACGGGCTTGGGAGGCTACACGCGACAGGTTGAGAGGGGCCTTACTATTTTGAGATGGGTTGAATATGTCCGGAAAATTAGGGACAGGAGGCAAAGAACGGATATCGGAAAGTATTCCTTTGTAAACAGGACCATTAAAAACTGGAACCAACTACCTGTAGAAGTGTTAGGGACTTTCCCATGTAAACCTAAAACTTTTAGAAAAACAGGGTTAGGAAAGCAATTATAAACGGGGTGAATGAAAGGAACAGAAGTGTGCGAAAGTCGTCTAAAGTGCAGTGAAGTGCAATGAGGTGAAGTGTAGTGATATGAGGTGAAATGAAGCGGTAGGGAATTTAAATGGGGTTAAGCCAAATGAGAGGGTAGTGAAGTGTACTCGGGTAAAGTTTAAATGGGAAGAAGTGAAGTGCCGACAAGTGTAGTGAGGTGGAGTGAAGTGTAGTTGGGTGAAGTATAGTGAAGTGGAGTGAAGGTCTTAGTGCCAGGGTGTCTATCATTATTAGAATATATATAGATCATATGAAGATTGCTGCTTATATGGCTGTTTGGTTTATCACATTCTTTCATATTCTTTTGTTTCCATTTTGTATCACTGTATATATGGTTGTGTGTTTTGTGTGATTCTGTTTAATTGTGTGAATTATGTATTCTTATTGACGTGTATGTTCCGTTCTGGGTGTTCTGGTTCATTGTGTTGTTCTGTGTACTGTTTGTGTGAAAATGTGTACTGTACTACTGCCACCGGATGTCAACCCAATTGCAGTTAACAAATATATCATATCATATCATAATATATCATACACCACGAACACTACATAGACAACCTGCAATGTCACACAACACTTGTTTTCTAAAGCATGGCCACCACTTGAAGGTGCGGACCAAGACACTCGCATCTGTGTTGCCACCCCAAACCAAACCCGGGGTCGTGCTCACGGTCCAGGCGTGCCAACCATCTCTCAAACTAAAACAGCGACGCGATCAAATTTATATGGAAATCCAGCTACAACCTGGTCTGGCAGGAATGGGACGGGGAGCTGATTAGACAAACATAACGCGAAGTGGCGAAGTGCGCGGACAGGGTGGAATACATTCTTGTGTGCAGCGCCGGCCGGCCACAATCCTGGCGCCTGAAATGCAGCAGACCTTCCCAACACGTGAACGTCGCTTAATCCACGAACTCCAGGTCGCACCACCACAGGTGGCGACATATCCGCTCCATCCTGTGCACGCACAATGCAGGGTACGGCAGCGTCTTGTTTGTACTGTTATGAAGGGAAGGGCGTCGACGGTCCGGGGATCAAATCCAGGTGTGAGTGAGACTTTCCGCACCCGCCCAGACGGGTCCTGTGGCCCACGCAGTCTCCTGCACACCGGGTACCAGGTGTCTTTCCTGGGGTAAAGCGGCCGGGGCGTGGCGCTGACCACCCATTCCCATCTAGCGCCGGGGTAAAAGAACACAGCTATATCTCTAGCCCCTCTGGGCCTTCATAGCCCGTTCTAGGGAGAACTTTGCTGTATGCATCACGGCGCCATTGGTGTAACCACAGTCAAAGGCTTGGAAAAGTGCTGACATTTTAATTACAAATCAGACAAGAAGCGGTCTTAGCCAACCTGGACATACTACACCAGTTCTTGCCTGGAGGGACTGAACAAAACCAAAAAATGTCAGTGAGGACAGACAGTCTGCATGTCGGCTGACATTCGAACTGGGTATCACCCGAATACAACTCACAACGCATTACCGACTGAACCAGCTCGGTCTACAGCGGCATACAGAAACCCCTACTTTGCAAATTCCAACGATTCAAATGTTCTCTTGACGAACCGCATGAAACCGGCGCATCAACGCCAAGTCAGGCCGCTTTGCGCCTCCAGAATAATGGAAGGATTTCGACGAAACACTGTATCTTGTACTGCACAAAGAGTTGTCATCCGAGAATCTAATTTAATGTCAAAATTATGAGATAATGCCAAGAAAATGAACTTTTACAAAAAGGGCTCCTCATACCAGATAATTCCACTGAACACTGTTCCCAGTACCTACATAACGCCACTGAAGAACTGGCAATGATAAAACGGCGTGTGACATGAACTGGAAGGAGGCGGTAAAACACTGGCTCAACCGACACGCTTCACTCCAGCTATACCAACAAACATTCTGAGCGCTGAACCAAATGCAATTACGCTGTGCATCAAGACATTGGCTGTACTACAGGCTGGGCGACTTAAGAATGCAGGTTCTATTCCCGGCGGAGATCATCTTCTCTCCGCCACCGCATTCAGCCTACATCGAAGACCCAGGCCGACCCAGGCCCCTTTTGGGCACGAGGCTCTTTACTCGGCAGTAAACCGGCAGGAGCAGAAGGCCACCCGCTCATTCTCATCGTTACTTAGTGGTCGTTTTTTTTTTCAAAACTTCACAGTCGCCTTATCAGATGACACCGTGAAGTCTGGCTGAATACGCGACATTTCGGAGGAACGTACCGCTTCCCACTCCAGGACGAAGTACAGGCCCGCATTCCTTCTATATGCCGGTCAGTGTCCATCAGACTGCATGGAGCCACGATCTTGAAAGATACCACCGTGATGGTCTCGCATCTCGCCCAGTGCCCCACAAGTTCCTATCGGTCGTAGCACAAGGACACGGTGTCAGTCCACCCCGCAGGGGCGAGGCAGTGCCACCGTGTTGTGGTTCTCACGTTTGCACGGCCTCTGGGGCGACAAAACGTAATGGAAGTCAATTTGTTTGTATAAAACAGCTGAACCAATTAAACGTTACAGTGCTGCTGACTGTATGGATTCCTGCATGGAACAAGCCAACCCCAACTACACCCCCAAAAACTGCTCTCAAAATACATCCCCAAATCAAATGGTTTTTGTACGGCCTCTTCGCACTTCAATTCAATTCAATTCAATTCAGGAAGACCCTACTTCAAAATGCCACGCAGTAATGATCACCACGGCCCAAGTAACGCCCTGTACGTACCGGAACACCAACCCGTCCCTCTCTATTCTCTTTATAACTGCTTCCTAAAAATGAGTTATTTAAGGTTCTTACGGCTGCAGATGTAAACAGCAGGCCTTCTGGAAATTGACGCCGTGCAGCCTGGTACACTGACACCGACGTTTCGGAAGAAGCTACTGTCTCCATCATCAGAGAGCAGCAACCATGCGAACAACTTACGAAACTGGGAGCACAAACCAAGGCTCATCGGGAGCCAAGGACCAGCGGCAATCTAACGACAGAATGACGTGACAGAACAAGATAATGTATCATCCACTAACTCACTGCCCCTCCACCCCCGCCACCGTCCCCCACTGGTCGCTCGCAACTATGAATTCTCTGAATCTGGTCGTCCATCTCCCACACGCCTTACCCTTCTACCAAGACAGGGACAGAAGACTGCTCTAAACCAGTCTACCAAACCGCACGGTTTCACATCCAAAAATACCGTATTTCTTGTTCTCCAACTCGACATCACAGCGATAAAACGCTGTTAATATACCATGACGAAACTTTCAACCACTCAATTTCGTCGAAATCTCAAGAAGCGCTCTTGAAAGTGTTACGGGATGATCGGTCCTGCTATGGATGGGTTGAGAGGAGAAAGGACGAATGGGAACTGCATGCGCACTTTGCCCAACGAGGAGATTCAGTCGCATTTGTTGTGTATGAATCCGGTACAAATAAACATTGCTAGTGGCTACTTCTTGGGGGGCTTCCTCGCGCTTAGTGAAGGTTAGACACCGAGCGAGAGCCGCTGGTGCACAGTAGCAGATCAGTTACGCAATGGAACGTAAGGCTACAGCGGACACGATCAGTTCCAACACAACTGATCAGACAACTGACCGAACTCATCAAGTAACTGAACATTTTATTGCAGCTTCAAATCCGGCAGGATAATATCAAAATGGGTCTCAGAAAAACACTGTTCAAGGATGTGGATTACATATATTTGGATCAGAATCGAGTACAATGACGGACGCTTGTACTAAGGTAATGAACCTTCGGTTCCCATAAAATATGCAGATTTTCTGAAGCAGTGTCCTTCGAAAGGTCAAGACATAGTCACATCGCAGAAAACCGGAATCCTCGAGTAAAGTCCAGTTATAGGATCCACGACTTACGTGTACATTTGCGGTCACCGCAGGCTGTGCTATCAGACCAATGGTGGGACTGCTCAAAACGCGCAACTGCTGCTTACACTGCAACATACATCCATCGCCTACAAATATATCCACAATTACAGGCTGCACAGTCTGCGTAGTGGAAGAGGTGGCGGCAAATAGCCCACATGGATCACGGAAAACGTCTTGCTAATTATCAACAGTAAATATGTAGTTATAACTGGAGACCCTGTCGTTCCACTGCTTCGTGCAATCACATTACAACTTAGGGGCAGGTGGAGGTAAGCCCCATGTATTGTTAAGCGTGGTACGAAATGGGTGTTTACCTTCACGCTTTCCCAGCTTTACTCTTGAGGAAGGAGCCCCTGACACTCACAGTACAGGAAGCTGAGACGGACGGGCCGACGGACGGACTGGGTGGGTGGCGACAGGAAAATTGCTACCCTACCGGAAATCGAACATAGGTCGTCCATCTCGCCACCTGAGAACTGGGTCAAGAGTTATGTTACGGTACGGCGACGCAAACATCAGGCGTCCAGCCGGCGTCGCTCTCGTCGAAGCCTGAGAGGGGCTCTGGCTTCTCTGAAGACCCCCTGCCGACCCCGACGCGTACCGTGCATTTAATCAATTCGGAGGCCGGTCATTACAGCACGTGGGGTTCCAGTGGGGGGTCCATTATCTGGAGACATCGAGGGGCTGAGCAATCTAATATCGCAATTCACGTACTGTATCGATACGCGTCTGAGGGGTGGACGGAGCTGCAGGAGCGGAATTGGACGCACACCGAGTCTGCGCCAAAAGGATAATCATTGTTGTCAGCAACAAGATTACTTTATTTCTCTGCAGAGTAATTCTAATTTATCTACTGCGTTTACTGGTTTATGAAAAATTTACGCACCACCTAATCCGTGGCTATACAAATGACCGCTGAAAATGGAACGGAGTTTCCTAACTCCTTAATCAGCGTGATAACACTTTAACAGCAACTGCATTACACAGTCTAAACACCCTGCCATTATTGGCCCTAGACGCCTGTGGTATCACACGGCCGCTGGATTTACAGCTATAACCACTTAAATCCCACCTCGTCAAAAATACCTAACCTCACTGCTTTGAAGACTTCTGGCAAGTCAGAAACACTGATGTTGCCTAACTTAGCGTATTGAAAATATGCACTAAGCAGCGCTACTGTATAAAACCAAAGTCTTCAGCAAAAATGGCCACTGTAATACCGACTCAACCACTACAGCCATCTTCTATGTCTACTACTTCATGACAGACGCAACGATATAAGGACATGCAGTACCGAACTGCACACAGATGTACTGTTTTGCACATGGATAGCACCTGTTATGGTCACTCTGCATGTCAATAAGTAATTGGGGTTACAGATTACAGAGTAGCAACAGCAAGTAATTGCACAAGTAGTTATAAATGATTACAGCCGTCTTTAGCGAGAGCCTGGTTACAAACGCATATATTCTGATACAAATATTGTCAAAGACGTTTGTAACAAAAATTAATTTACAGTTCCAAGTAATAAAAATATTACTAAAACATATAAAATTATTTTAGATGATTTACATGTCTTTACAAATTTATGCATTATGCTACAGCTGCAATGAAACGCAAAACAACTGTACACATTTCATGTTTTACAAATTTTAGCACTGTTTTTATTACTCTGAATGTAAATTAATGTATTTATGCACACAACTGTATCAAAATGTGTTCCTTTACAACTGCACAGCCGCAACAGGCAGCACTATTACGAAATAAGAAGTTATTTATGGACACCTTGCAATTTTTTGGTGTTAATATTGTATAGTTAATCAAATGCACGGGACATACATAACATTAAGTTCATAAATGGGGTCGTTGGTTGACTTAATTAACGAAACGGTCCGTAAAACGGAGCATGCAGTGTCCAACGGGACTACGATTAGAGAATAATTCGTTAGAAGACTTGTGCAAGGCGCACACTGGCCCAATCATATGCCGTTCGTGCATCTGCCTAAGCACTGTGGCGAAGGTCAGGTCATGCAGAAGGGTTCAGAATGCCCTTTCACTCATCCTCCACCTCTACCACCCTACACCGTGCAATGCAGCAGCAGCAATAACAATAACAATATCACAATCACATAACACTGTCTCACTATCCGAAAAACAGAGAAATCCACAATTCTTGCCAGATATGTCTTGGTTATTTAAAACGAAATTCTGCTCTCCTACTGTCCCTGTGTACACTCGCCTGTCCTTAGCTCAAGTTTCCCCGCTACACTTCCTTGTGAGAACAGCAACTCTACTAAATCCTGAATGTAACTTTAAACAGTCTCGCCCAAATATGTTCTTCAGAGGAAGGGTTATTACAGAACACAACACTCTGCAGTTACTTCTCTACATCAACCTGCTGTAGTTTACAGAACCTCACAACGCAAAACAAACCTCACGTCTGTACTTCAGCAATCGATTGGCAGAGAGTACAGATCGTGCATTAGTTTCGCCATAACACCCCTTCCGCCAAAATTCCATCTTGGAAACGATGGGAGTGTTTCAGTGAAATAAACACGAATGAATGCCACAGAAATGCACAATAGCAGTAAGTGACGGTACTGTCTCCCGGGTTGGGCGGCAAGTGGACCGCCAGACCACGATCCTGCTGTGACAAAAGCCACATTATTAGAATTCTTAGCACCAACATTTAATACGGTACCATTTTTCCGCTACTTCTTTACAGTATTCTGTTACGTGTACATGGACAACGGCGTCGAAGTACCTTGAAAACTTGCAGAGATTCATTCTTCCATTAAAAAAACGAATCAAGCAGCTAGAAGACACATTAAATTAGGAAGATAAAACAATCAGCGATAAATACACTCTTAACAACAGGCGAACAGCGCTCTGAGGTTTCCGCCGTTTCGCTGTTGAGGAACCAGATCGCCTGGTTTGTTGCGCCGTGTGGTTTGGTAATTTACTGCCGACGTTTCGAAGGGGCGTGCCGTCTTCATTTTCAGGGATATGAACGGACGCATAACCCTGAAGATAAAGACGACACGTCTTTCCGAAACGTCAGAAAGAAAGTCGCCAACCGCACGGCGCAAAAAGCCCGAAGATCTGCTACATCAATAAGAAGGCATGTTTGCAACTTGTAACGTCTTTCAACTGCTTGTCGTTTCGGGTGGGTAGAGTGCCGAGGGTGCCGCAAGACTGGCGTACGGACAAGCCCTATCTTCTGTGCTGTCTTGCTTATATTTCTCCCTTGTTACACGAACCACGAGGAAGTACGGCCGTAGGCGTACTACCGCCGCACTACTTCGTTAAAAGGACGCTGCGGAGAAGAGCCCAACACTGCCTTGTCCGTCCCCCACACAAGCACGCACGGTATGGCAGGCCTAGCCTTTAGCAAATGCCCTATACAAATTGTTATGAGCTGCAACAGTCGGCACTTGCTTTCGGAAAGGAAGATTTACAAGTTTTCTCTTTTTTTAATAAAGAAAGGAAGGAAGGCACTTCTTCCATTTCAGAGGTAGGGCAGCGCAACAGTAGTCACACCGGGGAATTCGCCGGTATCCGGGACAAGTCGTTTACCCGAGAACACCCAAATACCGACGCTGAGGCATCCACTGGATTGCGATGTCCTTTAATTTCAATTAGCTCGTCGGTCGCTGCTGCATATCGTTACAGTACGCCCTTTCCAATGTACCTGCTGACTTATCTTTTCATTAGCACTGCCACTGTAAACAACCCACTGCATCTACCCACACGGCCAGATATTGTCACCTTACGTACTGTCGGAATGTCACTTACAGACAGTCAAGACGATCCTATTCTATTCCTACAACTGAACTGTACCACATGAGGAATTTATAGTGAAATTCATAGTTTGGCAGTACTTCAGTATCAGTGGTGTGCTCCACGCACACTGCTACTGTCACTGCTACTGCTGACTGCAGCCCTCAAGAAACATCACCGCTGACTTACCAAAGACATGCGAAATACATATTTCACTTTTTAACGCCAACGTCTTGTACTTATTATCAGTTACACAGCTTGTGCTTAGGCCAATGGCAGTTCGCTTCACACGTATACATTGTATATACAATTTTGGGGCAAGCGGTGGCGCAGTTGGTTTAGGCACTGCGCTACAAGCCGGAAGGTCGCGGGTTCGATTCCCGCTGGTGTCATCCACATAATCCTTCAGGCCGCGCTATGTCCTTTGGGATGACTCATCCTATAACAGAAATGAGTGCCAGGAACATTTCCTGGGGGGTAATGGCGGCCGGTGCGTAGGGCCAACAACCTTACCACCTTCATTTGAAGAATGTCTTGAAATCTAGAAGCCTCGACCTCCTGGAACCCTCAGGGCCTGTAATGGGATTGCTTTTCGTTTATACACATTTTGGTGTACTTGTTATGTAGCAAGTTTGCGATGTCCTACCGCACGACATACAGTTTCTGTTTGTATTATTGTTCTTGTACAATCGGCCTGATGATGGTGGACATGCGAGGTCTAAACTAGTTGCCAAACAATGTGCTGTGTGTGACTGTACACATCGATACACATCATGTGCCTGATTTACACTGTTCAGTGCCAATCGCTTCAAATTCGCTTCGTCTTTCACGACCAACTGCCACGGAAGTCAAACCCTCGACACTTCCAATGTCTCTTCTTTAAGCTGTAAGTTCCACAAATATCCAACTGCCTGACCTAACGCTAAAGTCACTCTCCCACACGAGTGCACCAGGGCTGTGCCACTGCCCAGGGTACACCGGACGAAGGCTGCCATAGCTCCACCACCCTCCACAGCCACCTGTCGCCCTGACCAGGCAGCACATCCTGTGTTGTGTGTTCTAAGATTCGTCTCTCTGACTTCACACTTGGCTGGTTACAGAATACGTTAACCCTCTACAGCATGTACGTCATCTAAACAACACCCAAAATTAACTTTCGACCTCACAGAAAACACAATGCACCTCCATTACAATGACCAACTAGTTACCGCTATTTACGGAAATAATCGCTGTTTTACTTCACAGGACCCATAACAATGTGTGAACAATATGTATTGTTTTTCACTGTTCACAGATGGTAGATTGAGTTACCACTTCGGTTTTAAACATCAGGTCACCTTTGATGATCTCCAACCAATATTCTGCAAATATTTCTGACCCCCGTTTGTATGCGACACGCATCGCCTATGCGACGTCATGTGCTGCGTCACCCTAGCAATATCACGTGACAATATAACGATGTTTGCCCGTCACAGCTCCATCCTACTATTGACTGATCTTTGTGAACTCCAAATGTGTTCCAAATGCGGACCTCACAGAAAACGGCCATATATATGAACTGCACTCCACACTCTTGCCAATACGTACATACGGCAAAGCGATCTCCATGGCAGATCCCTATTGCTGTCTTCAGCACGTAAATAAACTAGACCGCCCCAATTTCATTATGATTCCTACCTTAACTTCAGTCACTGAATACTGTGATACTGACACACAAACAAACAAGCAGTGCCAGCTCCTGTAATGTCCACCAACAACAGTGTCACTGTACCTACGTATGTCCGCCTACAGGCAGCACACAGCGGCTCAGACTCCAACTGGCAAACAAGTTCGAACCAGCACCTTGCCATAACGCACATTTGTTCTAATGGTATATGAATTGCGAAACAAATAACAAAAAGGGCACTTCTGAGTGTCGTCACGATATATGACGTTACACGAGGGTGAGGAACAGCAAAACAAACTTCCATGTCCTGTTGCATTAATTTAAGTACCAACTGCTTCCTAAATCACTAAAGCTGCGCAATATGAAACAGATTCAGCACTCTAAACACAGCGGACTGCCTTCACACAGCAAGCGACACTTGTGTAACAGAACGCTCAACTGAAAACAATACTACTAAACACATTACGAAATCAAATCCCAAAGGAGCTGGTAGAGAAGCTTAATTAGTACAAAGTTGTGTTCGGAACATGCGAATATGCTAATGGGCCATCGGGTTACGCACGAACGAGGAAAATTTCTTGACTACTTGAACAACTATCAGCTTCTGAAAAATACTCCATGGAATGAGTACCAACGATCAATATCATACCTCACAATCCGTCCATTTCCGTGAAACTCCGTGTCACAACTACCGGGTTCCAATCTCGGTTTAGAACATTTCGACCGGCCATCTTCGTGCTGCGCTGCGTATCTGCTACTAAAGGCAAAGTTCAGATCCTGTGCGCTCCATTAAGGCGTAGGGGCAATGGAGGCACAGCTCAACTGATTCGTAACTGTGGAACTACGAGGACTCGTAGAAGAGGCGAGAGGTCTGCTCTGCCTCGGAGAAAGAGCCCTCGGTGCCTATTAAGGGGGAGGCAGGGTGGGCCCCAGAAACGGTCTTAACGCTTTGGAGGACAGAAAAATTTTTCTCCTGCCGGGAATCGAACATCAATTCCATTCCATAGCCTAGACACCGTACCGACTGACCCTCCTATACACCCTCTCGAAACAGCACGCAGCAACGATTGCTCCATCATCATCATTCCCACATGACATCACGCTTCAGCATCTCACAGCGCTATCAAAAGTACTGCCCTCTGGGATGTGACGTCACGCAGTTTGGTCGAAGTGTACCGACGTTTCGGAGGCAGCTGCTGCCGCCATCTGCAGGACAGATGAGTGATTTACGAAAATACACAGCTTCACCAACGTAGCTGGCGAAGGGTGTGGAAATCAAGAATGAACAACAGGTGCCGGTAATGTGGTAATGGCAAAGTGGGGTAATGATTATCACTTACAGGGGAACGGCTGCACAGAATAAAGTGTGGAAACTGCAGGAAAGACGGAAACATAAATCCATTATGAAAATGAAGTCCAGTGGTAAAAAGTACAAAATTATTAGGGCGTGTACGTAAATTGGGCGCCACAGGTATTTCTTGAATTTGGCCGGAATCGCCCCAATGTGGGTAATTCGGACCAGCCGTTAAAAGTCACAGGTCACGTGTTACCATTCGATTTGACACACGCACAGGCGCACTTCTAATCAGCCTGTTTGGTTGTCAACAGCAGCAGTGCCGAGTTATGCAGCATGGGCCCAACCACGACATTAAGAGCATCTGTACCGGCGTCAGCACACAAAATGCACGTGTCCTTGTGCACATTTCGTGGCTCTGTCCCCACAGTGCCATGAACCCAGACCGACGTACTGAGAACTACGGAGCCCACAGGTTCAGACTGAAACTGGTGTTCTGTGTGTTTGTTTGTTTGTTGCACATCAAGCAGCCATGTCCTCTAAATATCCATTCATGTTTAATACAAAGACACAAAGAATTATCACATGATAATTGGCGCTGATTGCTTA
>Ga0123352_10006968_pt1 | contig 17397 bp, 7 predicted proteins | sample TergutLab28metaG_FD_89700 | JGI IMG/M metagenome (GOLD analysis project Ga0123352, IMG submission 89700) | Labiotermes labralis P1 segment gut microbial communities from Petit-Saut dam, French Guiana - Lab288 P1 | ecosystem: Host-associated > Arthropoda: Insects > Digestive system > Gut ... | reverse complement strand
TTGGCCATTTAAAGGGCTCACTGCACGACATATATATACATATATATATATATATATGTCATCCGGCGGCTAAGGTTTAATACAATAACATGAGGAGCACTGGCAGTGATTGATATGACTACAACTAGGTGGTCATTCCAGCTGCTTGAGTATTAGCAGTGACAACACCGCAATTGTAATGTAGATACTGTATGTTCATAAGCTCAGGGTCGTGATAAATCTACCTTTCTGTATAAGTACATGTATTCAACAAATACAAGAAAGAAAAATGAAAAATAATCATCATCCAACAAAACACATTAGTATAAGCCTAACACTATAGACTATTGATGCATATGCTAACATTCTTTATTCCATAATTAATGTTTGTCAACAAAACATTTTGATGATATTTATCCAATGTGTTGTTGTTTTAATTTTCATAAAGAATTATAAAGTTTTAAGTACTGACCAAACACAATCTTAGTTCCTACTTCATGATGTATACTTTGAGAAGACACATCAATGCACTGCCATTTTTAAATATTAACCACAAGACTAGTATTGTTATCATCTAAAATCATCCCAAAGAACATTCAGAATTTGAAATGGGTCCTAAAATCCTAAGACACATATGACTGTAAAAATGGTTACATAATAAAATATATATATGTTAATACCCCAAGTTGAATGGTTATGGAGATAATGAGAAGAAAAAAATATGGTCTTGTGGTTCTATGCACTGTACCTGTTCAACAAAATGTGTTATCTGTATCTGCGTGGGTCCATCTTTAAGCCAATAGGCAATCCCAGCCATGTGGAGACAACTATGCTATGTAAGTTAATTGGAACCCTAAGAGCGATTATTATGGAATTAGTGTGAGTTCTTCTTACTTTATCAAAGGCTTTATGTCACTCAGATGTTCATTACACATTAACTACAGGCATTAACACTACAGAAACAATAACTTCCTCTTTTTAATATGTATTTGAAAATCAATAATGTATAACAACTCTCATTCTTTAAAACTTCTCTCATCATTATCTCTGTTACCACTGAACTTAGAATACAAGTATTTTTGGTTATATCAATGAACTTTAAGCCAATGAATATTCTCCTGGGATACAGCAAATACCCTGAGAAGCATCCTGTAAACTTACATTACATATATGATTCTGAAACTTCGCAACCACTGCACACATTTCAGTACTACCAGTGGAGTTAGTAGAGTCAGTACATTAATCCTATGAATATAGGCACTGTTACAGTTTGATATCTTTTAGTTGTCATATTTACCATACATAATACATACATTTACTTGTCAAGTGTTAATTTTGTGCTCAAATTTGGACAACATAATTATAATCATTTAGCAGCGTAATAGGGAGTAAGTCTGTGGATAAACAGTTTCAAAATGTCATACATTAGGTTTGCACAAAAATTTAATCTAAGATTAATCAAATTAGATAAAAACTGCACTATATATATATGCATACATATTATTTATTCCATATCAATCTCAGTGGCAGGCTGTTGTGAGCAAAGCACTGAACCATAAACAGGAACACTTTCTTCAGCAGCCCAGCCAGTATCACTTTCACATGAGGAACATTCCACTTAGACACATTTATAAAACAGTTAATTTCTGACTTGTTATGCTTCTTTCCTAATTTAAAACTTATATAACTTCACTTAATTTAAATTGCTTGAGGAGAAGGAATTTACTTTATTGATTTGTATTATTTCACTGTATTACCTAAAGATGTAATAACCTGCATAATTGATTAAAACTGTATCTTGTGGATTCTTAGAATTGTTTCATTAGCTTTGTATGAAAGTGATTAACTAACCACAAGGCAAATGATATTACTGTATCAACTCACATCTTCCACAGCTTCATCAATTTCATCAGGGACTTCAAGACCAATCCATGGCTGCCGAGCATATGAGCTAGGACCAGGCCGATGCCGATTACACTTTCCACTACCACACACACCACAGTACGCTTTTAATTTTATCACAGAAGGTGTACCATGCTGTTTCCCAGTCAGTATTGACAGAAAATTAGGAGCCTCAGGTCTGTACCTGTATTACAAAAACATTTATTTAACTGAAACTCTAATGTACATTAGCACCCATTACAAATCATTTTAAATTTAGTGCACTATTTTCATATAAAAGCCAAGTGGAAACGCTGTTAAAAACCCAGTTTACCGACTTACTTGAAAATGGAACTAAAAATTATGAATCCTCCAATGTATGCTGCTAACATAAACATTGCGGACAGGAAACTGAAACAGGAATAAATATGACTTTCAACTATACAAAGCAGAGGTTATGTTCGAAGTACTGCTGCCAAAAATAACTCTAGAACACACGTTTGTATGTGCTGAACTGAGATTTAATGTTATAACCAACACAGTTTGTCTAATCCATTGTCATACGACAGCACAATAATACAAACCTAAATGATACAGACAAAACCATACACAATAGCGTAATAACGAAAACCGAAGTTCGGGCAAGTCTGTCATTCCAGATTAAAAATATGCAAGTCTTAGCTTCGTTCTCGTCCATACTGCAGCTGAAAATTAAAAACGAAACTTTGTAATCTCAGTAATTCGTTATCTTAAATTATTATACGAGTACGCGTTTAAGTGAGTTACATCCTTTCACAATCACATTGCAATTACAGACTACTCCTTTCCAGTTATTACATTTAAACACGTACACATCCGCAGATAACAATGGTTCTTTTAATCTGTGTTTATGTCACAGATTATTCATGATACTTATACGCAGCACATCCCATCTTCAAGGCAGATATGAACACAGGCGTTCCACCCTCCCAGACGGAAATTTCCTTATGTCAGCTCTTCCACTGCCAGAGCGCAGGCATCACAGTAAGCTGTCAATTGTACCTTACTCTACACAAGGGCAAAAAAGGTTGTTATAACAAAAAAAAAATACATCGGACAGTACGGCATTTATAAATCATAAACTTTGCTTCTATTATTAAAAAACAGTTGCATGCCGGAGGAATCGTCAGTTTGTCGCCGAAATACCTAGTTTTGAAAATCGCAGATGTATAGGCTGACTGAAAATCAGCAACACATATTGTTTATACCACAGGTGGAAAAATCATAAACAAACATAGAAGGAAAATAGGTGTATTGCTTAATTTTTTTAGAATGTAAACCAACAAGAAGAAACCCTCAGCCATAGGGTTAAAACTTGTAAAAGTGGCGGAGCGACAGGGAATCAATGCATAATGAACGATGAGATACACATAGTTTCAAACAATTTTAGGCGCATTCGCAACGTTTCGAAAAGTGACTTATCTTCGTCATGTCTGTCCGTCTCGTGGAACAAGTCAAATTCCTCTGGACGGATTTTCATAAAAATTTGTATTTCAGGATTATTCCAAAATCTATCGAGAAAATTCCCGTTCCTTTAATATCTAACAAGAATGATGGGTACTTTACATGAAGACCTATATACATTTATGATAATACCTCTTTAAATTCTCCTTAGAATGAGAAATATTTTGGACAAAATTTGTCGAGAAAATCAAAATTTTACAGTCACCTTTTCCTAAAATCGTGCCGTTTATGAGACAAAATGGGCTTTTCCACAGCAACAATGGTTACACTAATGTAACACAGAGTTACGTTAGACGTACATGCCTGTCTTGTTTCACCATGACTCCAGCAGACTTTAACGCCTGGTTCGAGAAGTTACATCTTTTACTTTACATTCCGAGTTATGTAGTAATTAGAATGCAAGTAATAGAATTATTTCCACAAATTATAAACCGCAATAAATGTAGTAGTACACACGAAATACACGTAACACACATAAACAACCACATTAATCAGAAATATATGACGGGTAGTTATAATATTCTTTATAAGGCCAACGAACCAGATAGGAAAATGTTACCGACATTTCAGGTTCAAGTACTGAAATGGGCCGGCGAATCAGGTTAAAACCCTGAACGGCCTTTCTTGAGATAAATTCCTTTGGCTGTAAATGACCTAACTAGGTAACACAGCAGGAGTGTGAGGGCCGTTAAAGCATTCAAAAGCTTGAGCCTGGACAGAACATCCATCACCTGTCAAGTTGGTAGGAGTTTTGCAGCTTGGTATTCCGAGGGAAATCTGAGGACGTAGTTCATTCATAGGGAGTGCCAGTGGGCAACACCCCTAAATGTTCGTTTAACGTAAGTTTGGGTTCTACTGACTTGAATTGGCGCAGCCAATGATATTTGGCTTTCCAACAACAACAACAACAATAATAATAATAATAATAATAATAATAATAAATTCGGCCTGTGGTATTTCCTAAATTTGTATTTCGACCAATAGAAACATTTCAGTACAGAGGGGGGGGGGGGGGTATTGGTTTGGAAAACGCAGAAGACAAAGCAATAGACTCCGTTTTGGCAATTGGAGTAGTGCGTACATGAAATTTTTGTGCGTCGTCAGTTAGGGGCTGTCTAGATAAATATTTTATTAAAATGAGAAAGAATTGGCAATTACCGTGAGTCAAAGTGCCGTGGATACATCTGATAATGTGTTATAGTATTCTAATGGCTGTAATCATAGAGTGAACTGCTGCCAATAAATAAAGACAAAAACCCAAAACTAAATGTTGTGTTCGTAAGTCAACCAGTAGTAGCCGATCGTGGGCCTTGCAGAGACCTACCACGTAAATTACACTGAGATAAGACCTTCAGGCTCCCTGAGAAGAAACGGGGAGCTACACACCTAACCACCCGAGGTGAAGAGGACGGTAGCAAACAATAAAATTAAGAACTGCCAAATTATGAACAACGCACAGAAGGTATCCAATTTCACTGACTTGGAAACCAAACTGTCACAGAAGGTCGCGGAGGATGCAGGCTGCGATGAAAGAAAGATGTATTTGCGGGTACGCAGATACAGGAAAAGCATTACGTAATCTGATTCATGGAGCTAATGCAACGGATAATTGCCATCGGCAAAGTATTCAGCTGTAATACTGACAGATTTCTAATAGGTAATCCATGCTCCGTGTTCACTCGTAAGGTTCACACATATTCCCCTTGCTTCCGGGTCTGATAAAGAAAGTGGAAATCTGGAATGCGAGACATGGGAAATTAGACTTTAAAGAGGCCATTCATGAATTCTTAACGAGAACACCAAAAATGATGAGAGGAATGAGAGAATGCTTTTATGGGGTATATGAATCGAGGCTGTTGTATGGGGTGGAAACAGTGAACAGCGTACAAAAGAGATTCAACAGTGACAAAAATTATCAGACGTGAGGAAAACTGTAAAAATGTCAGCACAGATTAATAGGTGTTATACTGAGAGGTAGCTTGGTTCGAAAGCTTGGGAGGAAAGCGACCACAGATCATACATAATTACTGTAAGATACTGGGCTAGGATCAAGCTAAGTGGGAGGAAAAACCAATACGATAGTGCGAGGTTGATGAACTTAAGGTGGGGTTGTGGGTGGGGAGTCTAAGCGGGGAAGACACGTACTTGCCCTGTGCCACATAAGGCAAAAAGTTGAGGAATAGAGGTAAAAACAACGTGTCAAATTATTAATACCAGATGTAAGGATATCCAGTAAAAAAAGCAATGTGCGTATAATGTAACACTGATGGTTGTTGGTGTTACCATCGTTGCACTGGGAAAGCAGTAAGTAATATATATTCTGAGAGTGTGTTTTTAGCCTTAGATATCCAGCATGCAATACACATGCGCTATATTGCCATCTGGCCTGCCCGACACTGCAGTATTTTTTTATATTATCTCATCTACGACACGATATGGGATAAAAAGTTATTGAACATGAAATGTGGGTTTTGATTTTCTCTACAACTTTTGTCTGAAACATTTCCCGTTTTACGAAGACTTGAGCGAGATGTGATTAAAATTTATTTTGGTCCTCATGTGAAGTGTTCGTTATTCTCGTCAGATTTTCATGAAACTTGAATTTTATGGACAGATTTTTAAAAAATACTCAAATATCAAATTTCATGAAAGTCCGTCCAGTGGAAGCCAAGTTTTTCCATGCGGACGGATAGAAGGACGGACAGTCATGTAGAAAGACAAGAAGAATCAAAGGAAAGAAGTCGCTAGTTTCCTATGAAGAACTGAATCACAGATGGGGTTAGCAAGAATGTAAGTCGTACGGCACAATAAATGAAAGAAGCGATATACCATGGCTCGGATTGGGTCTACGGAAATTGTCACAAGCGAGAGGAGGAATCAAGAAGGAGTGACGTTTTCCATGCGGGTGGCATGGGACCAAGAGTCTCGTAATTGCTGAACGTACAAGGACACAAAGAAAAGAGAGGAGCTTCTGAAAGACTGGTGACTAGAGACGCATGAGGAAATAGCATTCAGGAAGGTACTTACTGGTAATAAGACTGTAGAACTGAGAAAGCCGGACACAATTTTATGTAGGATCAATTGTAGGTGGTAAACCTAGACGAAAACTGAAGTGCTGTCTCATGGAGAACAGCAACTAGTCCTAGCAAATAAAACCCAGAGCGAGAAATGGGAGTTAAATGATACTGTGTAATAAACAGTACGGTACAACAGATTCATGTGAGGGGTGTGTAGTGCATTGCACATTCCTAGAATTATGTGAAAACTAACGCATCCACCTCGCTATATACCGATACTGTCTATGTGCTGGAGATGTAATCCGTGATGTAGACCAACTAGTTCGTGGTAGCAGCTCTCATTCATACTCTGAGGCTGTAACCTCTTAGATGAATTGTGCGCTATTCTGTGGTTAGTGAGTTAGTATTTAGTGGGGTTGGAATCAGGCTTAGGTGCGGAATGGAAGTGACAAGAAAAAGTAAGATTTTATTTTTAAATTTTGATTGTGATTCGCCTTTATTGTTGAGTGTGACTTTCATATTCCACGTTGTTTGATTATAGATTTCCGTGAAGTGATGTTGGAGTTACAACGAGTAATTCCTGCGGCACAATTTTTTGCTATAGACGGGGAGTTTACCGGCTTGCAAGCAGGTCAAGACATAAATGCTTTTGACACACCATCCCAGTATTATAGTAAACTTCATTCTGGTGCGATGGATTTTTTGCTGGTGCAGTTTGGCCTGTGTGCTTTTAGCTACGATAAGGAAAATGACAAGTGAGTATTGGTTTAAGCTGCCGGAACGTTACAGTAATGTGTGTACTGGCAACTCTTTAGCAGTCGCATGACCACACATTCTAACGCCAGTGTGAGATTTGAAAGGTTCTCACGGCGGTAATTGTGAAGGTTATTGTTTTCTGGGTTGTTAGGTCTGTTGTATATTAGATATGTACCCACGTTTCGACTAGAACTTGCTGCCTCCATCGTCAGAGTAAACTGATTGGGAAGAACAGGTTTCTCCGAAACTTCGGCTATATCAACCCACGACGGTACATCCCTGAAGATAGTAATTGTTATGATCTTGTTCTTGGCGAAGATTAGAGGTATGAAATTTATTTAAGCCAGGGTAACTCTTCCCATTTCTGAATTTCAGTTTTGTAGAGATACATGAAAGTACACATCCAAATGTAGTTTGTAAGTAATATGTGTGTAGCACCTTACTACATTACTACTAAACTGTGCACAGTATTTCACTCTTGAACACCTGAAAGACTTTTATATGTAGGGAAAATGATACTGAGAGTGAAAGTGGCAGTGGAATAATAATAAGTGCAAAAATTTGTACTATGTTATTAGCGTGTGCGTATGGACATTTTATTTTTCTTTTTTATTTAGCAATGTTAATTTTTTAGAATATATAGTGCCAACTGTAGAATATAAATATGCAGTATTGATGGAATGATATTGACAGAGCAAAACCAAAGTACTTGGAGAAAACCATTGGCATTCTGTGTGCTCCACAACCCACCGGTATTGCTCTGGAATTGAAACTAAGCCTCTCTTGTGAGAAGCTACCTGAATTATGGTACACCCCCAGAACCGTCTTGGAAAACCATTGTATACGCACATTGTTACATTAATTGAAGTATGTTAGTTACTACTGACATTCAATGCTTCCTATTTACACATACAGAGTCAGAGCCTATTGAAATAGTTGGTTACTTTGTTGGGAATCATTGTGGAATGACATTTTTGTTTAATATAATTTGTGTCCTACCTATATGATAGTAAGACAAAGGCTTTTCTCATGTTAACTGAAACTGTAATGTTAGGGTGTCACACAGAAGGTTTTATATCCCATTAACCCAAACCCTAACTGTGTAGCCTCACTTTGATATGCAGACTTTAAGGCCTGGTATTAGTCTGTATGTATGCAAATCCAAACGTAACCTTGGCTGCCATGTGTGTTCACCTAATGGGTTAATTTTTGTCATTAATTGTGCTTGTGTTGGCTACAGTGACCTGGTCTTCATATCATGATTACATTTGGATTCAGTAACATCTGCTATGTTTATTAAGGGCATAATATTAGGTAGAGTGGTTAGTGATTGTAGAATTGTAAACAGTTGAGTGTTATGAGAAACATGAAGTGTGCTGAACTCTTATATATCAGTGCATGTAGTGCTGCATCCCATTCAGGGATACCTTTTGACAGAATTTATTTCTACTATTATATGTTATCCAAAGCACTGTATTATGTGAAAGTGTTAATAGTAAGTATAATATGCATATTGCTCATCTCCATTAATTCTCACGTCCCTTTGTAGACTGTCAGTTCAGGGTTGCCAATGCTGCAGTGTTACATAAACTGAAGTCATAATAATCAGGATGTGTAAAAAAGCACAAACATTTAATGCAGTGAAATTGGCCCTCTTAGTATGATTTTAGTGCTACAGATTCACATTATATAAAAAATCATGAACATTGAATGCAGTTAGATTAGGCTTCTTGGTATGATTTCAGTGCTACAGATTCACGTTATATAAAAAGCGTGAACATTTAGCCTTGACCGAATGAAATACCCAAACCTCTGTTCAGGACGGCTGAGTTTTTGTGGGGATATTTAATTTGTAGCGAAAGCTTCACTAAAAACACGAATATTTTTTTAATAAAAAGTGGTAAGTCCCTGCATTCAACAACAATTTGTGGGAACTGAGACAGAGATTGCACAGCATGTCTTTAAAGTTGCTGTAATTATCCTTCTTGCCTAAATACACAAACTAAATTTCTATAAATTTGTACAAATCCACGTGGTGCCAGGCTTCAGTTTTATATGTGTGGTGGTTGCATGAGAAGAAGTTTTACAGTTGGGTCTTCATGTGATAATCTGAAAAGCATGTTTTATTGACACATCAGGCCACATCACATGACATTTCACACATACTTTTTGTGTCACATCTCTCGCAAAGCTCGCATGACAGCGCTCTGTCTTTAATATATCAGGCCAGTGCTTATTGAAACTGCCCATGTTTGAAGAAGCAGGTGGTGGTCTCCCTACAGGTGTAGCTGCTGTTCTTGTCCAGTCGCCACAAGAGTGTTCCTTAGAAATGCTAGTTGAAAATTTGTCTCAAATTTTCTTCCCACCACATTAATAAAGAAGGAAGTAACTGTTCAGAATGGCCAAATCTAAGAGATGGGAAAACAGCTACTTCATCCACTTGCCATTTCTGATGCTGATTGAGTAAATGGTGGCCATTCTCTTTCTCTTATCCATATAACCCATGTGATGGTTATAAACTACAGTGTCTAGTTTTATCATGTTCCTCAGCTCATCATGGAAATTTCCTTCTTACGGGGGATTGTGAATATTAGAATGCAGATGTCTGTCTTGCCCATCCACTTTATTGAGGCATGCCCTTCCTGTTTAACATGACAGTTTCACAACATTTAATTTTTTTCTTTGTCATGTCATCGAAGTGTTTATTAATGACAATAAATGTGTGATCATGTCAATTTACTTCCTTGTCAATTCTGATTCTTTCAGTGTGACGTGGGTTACTGTCGGCTGCTGAGCCATGCACGCACTCTCATTCCCCAGGCATACTTTCATGTCATAGGTGTTTCCAGACGTCACATAATTTGTATAGTTTGATACCAAAACATAACTGCTTCCTGGGAATATATTATCTGAAAATCTCTGTTCCTTTGAGGATAACTATGACTTCGTCAGTTGCGACATTTTCTCAAGAGTTATAAAATTTTGCAGTTGCACTGTTTAGAATTTCAGATACATCATGTATTTTCAGTCTGTCATAATTTTCTTCCGTCCTGTCAGTTCCATTTCTTTTGTCTATAAAATGGAGGAACTGAAGTTAATGTCTGGGCTGAGTGGAGCCTGCGCACTAGAACATGCTATGCACTCACTCTGCCATTGTAGGTTTGGTTCCAGTAAAACTTACTCACAACATTTTTCGTTCGCTCTAGTAATGACGTTGCACTGGGGCTCTTTGCTGTCGCTGTTTATAAGCAGCTCTGATATCTGATTTGGATTCAGCAGGCAAGCCCTCCTGCTCACAGGTTCTAAAGCCTGTGCCTTCTGCATGGCTTGTTAGTGTATACTGAGAATGTAAAATTTTCCTCCTGTCTGCCCTTTCCCTAGTGCCCACATAAATTGCGCATGTGTTTGGGACATGAATTCTGATGTGTTTGTAAGCTGACAGAAGGGCTCTGTTATTGGAATGCAAGCTACATTAGACATAGTTTGTCTTAGGGTATATCACCACTGTTTACAGAGGTGCTGATAAGTCCTTAGCCTGACCAGGAAGGAAACAAGCTACATTCCCCGCATTTTATGGAACTTGGAGGTTCATTACCACATTCACAAGAGTCCACCACCTGTCCTTACCCTAGCCAAATCAACACATTCCTCTGCCGATCACACTTTTGACAGGCGCAGCTTGTTTCCGTCCTGGTCAGGCTAAAGGTTTATCAGCACCCCAGTATATCTGGGCAACCCACCACACGGCTGTTGAAAGGCAGAAGTCTCAAAATTTCTCTCTGCTTGCCTGTATGTATAAAACAAGAAAAAGAAAGTGATTTTCCAGCATTGCTGCAAGTCTGTTCCCATTTGTGAATGTTGGTAGGTCTGCCTATACATTCTGAATTCGCATGTTCAAGTGTAGGTTGTTGAAAGGTTAATGCAATTAGATACCCTTCCTGCTATGATTTCGGTGCTGCAGATTCAGGTTATATAAAACAACACAAGCATATAATGCAGTATTGTGAGGCAATGAGGTATGATTTTTGTTATGTGAACTCCACTGTTATCATTTTAATGGTAGGCATGCAAGATACATTAGCAGAAGTATTTATGGCACCATGGTTAGGCTTTGATTCTTTCTTTCATTAACACATGCTTATGGAGGTCAGGGTTTGATATTTTATTTTAGTGATACATTAGGCTTAGAGGTTTTATTTTCTTGTCGGGAATTCCACATCAAGGAAAGCATTTATGGCACCAGGGTTATGCTCTGATGTTGCCTTCTGCTGACAAGTGTGACACAAGAGACAACACAAGTTTAGGCTTGAGGTTTCCTTTTGTTTACAAATACTCATGGAAGCTGGTGCTTGAGGTTTCATTTCAATGATAAGTTTAGGTTTTCAAATTTTATTTTGTTATCAGAAATTTAACTTCAAGCAAATATTTCTTGCACCGAGGTTAATCTCTGAGGTTTCTTTTGTTGATTGATGTTACATAAAAATAAGAAATTTCATATTCATCAGTTTTGTTTTTCAGTCTGTTTGTATTGTTACTGTCACATTTAGGACCCTCATTTTACCTATCTAAAACTTCCTGGAAACATTTCTTACCCAACGTTATGAGCGTCACATATATTACATGTGCCGTCAGTGTTGGCAACCCTGATACGAAGAGATACAGCCACTGTTCCTTACAACATCAAATTCATGTCATAACAAAGTATGTACATTACTATTACATGTTCAACCATAAATGTTGCTTGTGTTAAATAATGGTCTCTCAAAGTGGTGATGGAAGTGTAAACATTTCTGTAGTATTCTTGATTTCAAACTTTCGTCATGTTCTGAATATTGTATTATTCTGAATTTCATGTGCCGACGTTTCTTAATACTCTGTTCCATCTTAGGTGGTATAAGCTGCTTGCACCACCTATGAAAATGGAACAGACAGAGTATTCGGAAGTGTAGGCACATAAAATGTAGGTTTTTGGGAATCATCGTCATCATCATCATTGGCACAACAACCCCTAATGAGCCAAGGCCTTCTTCAGAAGCTTCTGCCAGCTGTCCCTATTCCTTGCAGCATTCCTCCAATTTCTCTACCCCCATCTTCCTGGCATCTTCCATCACACCATCTTCCCTTCTTAGTTTCGGCCTGCCCCTCTGTCTTCTTCCTTCTACCACTGCAAAGAGAACTCTTCATGTAGGGCTCTGTTCCTCCATACGAATAACATGTCCTGCCCATTTTAATTAATTGATTTTAATGTATGTTACTATATCACTTTCCTTGTACAATGTATATAACTCGTTGTATTTTATGCTCCATTCTCTGTTGTCATTTGTAGGTCAAAAAATAGCTCTCAAAATTTTCCTTTCAAAATCTCCTAAAATAGCTGGGGAATCACCCAAAAGAAATAATGCAACATTTCTGTAGTGCATGGGAAATAAGTTGTAACATATTTCTTGACTGAATGTATTTTAACTTCAGTGGTATGTGTGCAGTAAATGTCTTTGCAAGCAGTGATCGTGTGTCCATGCAACCCAAACACATATGATTTGATTGGTTTGTAGACACTGGTTGCAAAGCAAGCTGTCATAAGTCACACTCATATTTCCAATAAATGCAGCTTTATAATTTGCTATTTCATCCTGGAAACTCATATGACATCTTAAAAATACCAGTTGACAAACAAGAATGATAGAAATCTCACTCCTGTCATCAAACTGTGTGAACCATGGTCAAGTAAAGAGAAGTACATTTCAATTCTAGACGTTACAGTTATGTGGTGGCATGCCATGTAAGAAATGCTGTCTCAACAGACACCTGTCATGTGGACTGCCAAACTTGGTGTTACTGTAAAAATTTGATAATTAATGTGAAACTGGCACATATTTGTGTGCTTTTAAACAAGTTTGTTTAAGACAAAATGTTCAGCACGCCTCATCAGTATTGCACTGTCATTGTTCTGAAATTTGGCATTTGCTCTCTTCATTCAGTACACAGCAAAGAAATGTAACACTTATTGTCTTTCAGGTATATGCATCGAGCATACAATTTTTACATATTTCCAACACCACATGTCCGATCAGCACCTGATCCACGGTTTCTTTGCCAGACTTCTAGTATGGATTTTCTTGCTTCTCAAGGATTTGATTTTAACAAATTATTCAAAGAGGGTTAGTATACATGTTTTTTTTTTTTGTAGTACTCTAGAGTAACCTTTACATGGCATCGTCATTGCAAATACAAGGGTATGGCAAACTAAAATAAGAAAAAAAAATCTTTGCCTGATAGTCCCCTGAAGTGGAGGCATGACACTCTTCTGAAATGTAACTAAAGTAAAACCCCAATTTCACATTTCTGTAGGAACCACCTCAAAGTACTGGCGTAAAATAGAGGAAAGTGTAAAAAGAAAATTATGCACTATAAAAGTGTAAAAAGAAAATTATGTACTTTAAAATTGTGGTTCCCTTACAACAAAACTTGATAGGCTATTTAAAAATAGAGAATTTTGAACAATTTATAATTTAAAAACAGCAACATGGTACATGTATGTAAATTGTAAACAGCTTCCTCACAGTAATGTAAGAACGTGATGTTACACTCAACACAAAAATAACGTAATATAAACGTCAGACTTCTTAATACATTTTAAATTAAACCAACAAAGAGGAGAAGGTTGCTAGTCATGAAGTGAACCCAATAACCCATTGATGTATTGTGATGATAATGTGAGATAGTTAAGTGATGTCAAGTATTTATATATTTAACCACTCAATAAATGTTTGTTTTTCTTTTTCTTCAACTTTTCAATCTGTATAGTTTATTTTCAATTTTGTTGCACATTGTAACAATATTGTCCTTGATGTCAAATTGGCACACATACTTTCTGGCCACTTCTAGCCTTTTCAGTGCATCCAGAAGTGTTACTTGTCACTTCATCTTCTTCATGTGGCCTGTTCACTGGTGGTCTAAGATGTGCTCAACACTTTGAACTTTACAGACCTTGAGAGCACTGTTATATGTTGTCTAGTCTTCAAACTGCACTCCAGGATGTTGCAAAATATGCCAGTCATTTTGTTCATCTTATAAGTTTCATTACATATTGCTTAGATATGATCAAACTGGAAAAACCACACTAATCCAAAACTGCTGGAGTTAACAGCTTCCAGGCTTCTGTTATAAAATGCATAGCAAACTCATCTCATTGCAGCCTACCATCTATCATGGCAGCTGTCTTTCAAATGAACTACTTCTGTAATTACGCTTAAGTGCATGGATGATTCCTGTATATAACGACTGTAGCTGGATGTTGCAGTTAGCTGGGAACAACACAACCTTATATTCCTGAGAAACATGGTGGGCAACACAGTGATCAATGAAAAACAGAATTTCACAATTTTCAGCACCCACTTTTCTGTTTAATTGTGTAATGTAATCTTCAGATATACTGATGGTTATCTAGAAATTTGTATTGGCATAATATTTTGTGGGTAGTTTTTAACATGCTTAAAGCAGTGGCTAGTTACAAGTGGTGGTAGTTATCACTGTCATCAGCATTACATGCAAGTAGCTGTATATCCCACTATTTTGATTTGTTTTTACCATGGCAAGGGTCTCCACAAATAGTAAGATTTTTACTAAGTTGTAGATTGAAAAACAGACCCGTCTCATCACCCTTGCATATGTCACATAGTTTATGTTCTTTTATCTATTGCAACAGTCTGCTATTTTTCCAGTCATCTACTCTCTGAATCGGCACTCTTGCTGTCACCAGCTACATTTCTGTCAACAGTGTTGTGTCCAATCTTAAATCTGTCAATCCAGACATTAGACCTTCACACTGATGTTATTACCGTCTATGACAGGTGTTGACAACCTCTTTTTTGCCAAGGGTCCTAACCATTGCTGTGTGCTCGTTTGTGGGCTGCACGTGTAAAAATCACAGTAAGTGACACACCTAACCTTGTAAATAATTGTGCAAGTTATATATTAGGCCAGTATATAACTTACATATGTGGGCATGGGGCATGGGTTGGTTGCCCATGGTCATGGAAACATTGCTTGCAAATGCTGGCATGAAACATCAAGGAAGAGCGGATTCCATTTCCTCCATTGGTGAGTATCTCATTGATTTTCACTTCTTGGAGAAAGGTCAGCACTGGATGTAACTTAATTCATTTTTTTCTTTTTCACATTTCTGTTCGATATGGAAACAGAGTTGTACCTGATGTGCTAGGTCAACATATGTTCCAGTATGTGCATCAATTTGTGCTAAAACATCTTATTTTATCACTATCATAAATGCTTTCCACTTTCTTTTATCTAATTGCACCCTTTGCTGTGAAATTACTGTCAGTTCATGATGTAAATTGGCCTACAAAAGTGATTTCATAATTCGTGCTAATGTCTAACTTGCATGTTAACAATTAACAACTATAGACAGAAGGTAGTACTTACCATACCACCTTCAACCGTGCTTCATGAATTCAAATTTGATGTCTTTTCCCATTGAACCTACTGCCATTTATACAAAAGCTAGTTTCAACTACTTCAGCATTTATTGCAGGGAGATGCCACTAGCTGTGCTATGCTGGATTCCATCGTCCCTTGATGTTCCTGTTTTTACATTCACATTCTTCTGGCACAAATAAAAATTTTGAGAAGAAAACAGTGAAATGTATAATGGTCAAATTCCATAGTTAGGACGAGGAAAATGAAGTGTAAATTTTAGGAAAACATAAAATATGTTTAAAAAATAACAGTTGTATGCATTTAGCCAGGACCTTACAAAAAGTACTTAAAATCATGGAAATTGCAAAATGTGGGAATTTGAAATTGGGATTTTGCTGTATTTACTAGCTAACGTAGCATAATGTCCCAGAAGACTTCATTCTTCATGAAGATGACCAAGAAACTCAGATCTAAAAACAGAAAACAGAAGTTATATTTCTGGTAATAGGAAATATGATGTTTTATTACATTATTTACTGACTTCTGAAAACAGCATTAACTAGCAGATAAAGTTCTGAAGGTTTTGTGTAGTATGGAAGTAAATACACATTATGGGTTTTCATAATTCTTTGTTGTTGATAATCAACAGTACCACAGACATTTGGTGTTCTTTTGCATTTCATTAATTATTAGCTGACTGAAAAGATTTCACACCAATATATATCTCAACATGAACCATATTCTGTGACAGCAAACTAAGAGAAGAAAGTGAGGAAGAATTTGATACAAGCATGGATTGAGATTTTTGCTGGATTTGCTTAGTGTCTGTGTGGATGTTCCACCATAACATAATCCTGTATATCTTCAGTGTTGGTCTGTGACTCATAGTCAGTATGCACGCTTAGTAGTTGATGTAATATTAATATGTAACAGAAGTTGGGAAGGCATGAAAGAATGAGATGCTGAATGGCAACAGCTATAGATTTTATTTGCTGGTAACTTTGATTTCTTGTTTCAGTCAAGAAAATTCCAAATATACCGAGTCATAGAATCTGTTTGTTTTTAACGAAAAGTAGTCGATGTATGCTGTCCCACCAATCACTGCAGTTGTGCAATTCACACACCTGGCTTATATTTGGGATATGCTAGGTTTTAGTTTAATCCCCATAACCTTTTTGCTGCTTTTGTGTTTCTTTTCTTCTTCTATGGACATGCCACAACTCAGGTGGTTACTGACTGGCCTGTCATTTAGTTTGATCCCGTGCAAGATTTATGGTAAACAAAGGAACCCTGTGAGAGATTTTCTCGCAGGTAGCTCAGTTATCCTGTGCTGCTGTTATTGTCATTTTGTTTGTCCATGGGCCATGCTGTATAATCTCAGGAATGACATTGTTAAAAACAGTATTTCTGTGTGTCTCCACCATTCCTCAAGGCAAATAATGTGAACCAGCCACTGCTACTTGCGTGTCTTTTCCAGTTTATTATTTGTATCATACTGTATGACTGTGTTATCTGTTTTGGGTGAAAAATCTCATTTGTTTTATGATGTCTAGAAAGTAAAAGAAATTTCAATTTATAGTGAATATAAGTTAATGAATATTAAATGATGGTTTTGTTTCTGTGTGCTTTCCACTAAGGAATATCATACTTAACACAACCAGAGGAACAGAAACTACGTGAAAATCTGGAAGAAAAACATAAATCCAAATCTTGCACCAGTACAGACACTTCTTCTCCTGGCAATGAAGAAAATTCGCATTCCATTCCTATTCCTGATGAATACAGATCTACAATTGAAGATATTTGGTAAGAGTGAATAAATTGT
>Ga0123352_10006966_pt1 | contig 17399 bp, 9 predicted proteins | sample TergutLab28metaG_FD_89700 | JGI IMG/M metagenome (GOLD analysis project Ga0123352, IMG submission 89700) | Labiotermes labralis P1 segment gut microbial communities from Petit-Saut dam, French Guiana - Lab288 P1 | ecosystem: Host-associated > Arthropoda: Insects > Digestive system > Gut ... | reverse complement strand
TTATTAACTAGATTATTTCTTCTTTTAGGATAAGTAGAGATTTCAAACCGATTCTTCCGAAATTCCTACATGAAGCAAATACTCGAATACTCGCACTTCGCAATTACATAAACACTTCTTAAATGCTGAATTTTTCCTACTGCCATTTCAAAGAACCTTCTTGAAATTAACAAAATGTACTTTTAATTCGAACATTAGAATTTCCTTTCAAATTATTTCCTAGCAATTAATCATGAATAATTCAAATACTCAAAAATACAATCTGATATGATCTCTTCTGGGTTTGTTAATATAACGACAAATGATATATAAACACAAGCAGAAGTGTTTACAACTGCTTGTTGTAGAAATTATATCAGTAAACCAATACCCACCTTATTCCAATCAAAATCTGTCAATTTCATACTCCCATAGTCGCATTCGCCCGAAACAATCGCTGACGTAACGATTTGTCCCAAAACAATAATCAGCAGCATGTTGCTTTTAAATCCTGTAATTCATTCAAACAAGTGATATGTAAATTATCTTTGCCACTTCTTCACCTTCGCACAGTGAACACAGTGACACACAGTTATAATACTTCGGCTGTTCTAACACAGCTTTTAATGGCTAAAGGCAGACAGAAATCTGTACGTCGGCAACAAGTCTGTACAATATATAGTAGAACCAACAAGATGTACACAAAAATGAAACACATCCTCTCAGTGAATAGATTTTTTTATCGATGAAAGATAAAATACCGTAAAGCTGCTTGAAAAAATTTCCTGGTGAAGAACACTTAGCTGTTTGAAATTTATCCTAAACAATATAACTTTATTAAAAATTTTAAGAAAAATATTGAATACTTTTTTTATTTTTTTACATATGTAAATCACCACGCACGCTGCGTAAAACTTAAAGTCTCTATAACTTTTCTACGCTTTAGTCGTCTACCACATTTCTATTTCAAACTTATGGGTTCAGATTATTTTTCAAGCAAGTGCACAGACACTATTTGATTTGAGATAACACAAAATTGCCTTATATTTCTTTCTTCATTTTTCCGGTGATAACCAAGTATTTGTACGTATGTATTTTTGTGCAATGGTACAGACATTGCGCAAACTTAACGAAAGGAATTTTTCTCTTTTGTGAAGAAAAGTGATTCAGCATCAGAAAATCTGCAGACTGATCTGTAGAAATTCACTTTTACATGCAGATCACCCCTGAAAAGAAAACTGGGATTTTTATGCACACTGTATTTCATCAGTTCACTGTGAATTCTGTAGCACGTAACAAATTGCATTGTCAGGAAAGGTGTGGTAGTGACGTAAAAGTGATTATTATCAGACAATGCCACAGTTAAATTATGAATAATGGAACGTCACCTTGACAAATGAAATTGGTAATTTCCGAGGGCAAATTGTTTGTGTCAGCCAATGGACCGCGTGTTTTGCAGTTTTCACTGAATGTACACTAAAGTGATACCGCATTCTCTGCGTTTAAAAAAGACAGACATTTCACATACTTTCTCTCTATTTGAAATGCATTTGAAGTAGCGTATAAAAATTGTGTATTTCGGCTGTCAGATTAATCATATCCATCTTTCCATCTGACTGTCTATTTATCCGCAATGAAAAACCTATCCGGAAAAGTTTTGAGATATTTTGAAAATCTCTCCTGAAAATTAGGGTTTCATTAATGTCCGAAAACAAATTGCAAATTTGGAATCTTAGCAAATTTATTTCTGCCTCTCTGTCCCTCCAACAAATTTTTCTGAAAAAACAAAATTTGTGCGAATGTAATGGTTTTCATGAAACGTATTTTTGAAAATAAACCCAAGAATTCTGCAGTCATTAAAATCTGTCAACAATTGCAGATAATTTACGTGAAGACCAATGTGTATTTGTGACAACATAACTTCAATTATATTTAAGATATGAACTTTTAGAAGAATTTTTACAACAGCACATAACAATTATTTTTATTCAGTAAAATATTCTGTAACAATTATATGTGTTAAAATAAATTATAAGAAAATATAGAGCCATAGGTAAACGGAACTTCAATTTAAACATCGCATGTTTAGTCCGTAATTAAAAAGCAATGCTACAGACACTCAGAATACCGACTGTTCATTCCATTATTTTACGAAGGAATAATCACTGAAACGTTCCTCAAGCTTATGTTATAAGAACATTTGTTGACTTTTTGGCATTCAGTATTCTGTTTGTGCATGGTGGTTCCGAATGCTTAATATTAAGTTATTATAAGAGTGCTTAACGTTTGTAATTATGTGATGTGTTGAAGAAAGTTGTGACATGCATCGGTAAACGTTTTAGATATATGACTTATTTTGAACAGTACTCTAACTCCTAATGTCAATAAATATTCTACCCGAAAAATATATTGTACTTTATATTTTAAATTAATTTAATTCTCGCCGTGGCATGAAAACATTCAGGTGTTTATTATTTAGAATATATAGTCGCTTGTCTGTTTCTAATTTGTGTGATCTACAAACCTCAACAAAAAGTCAACCTAGCCCTCAGTTTGGTTTCACAAAAGGATGTAACAAATAATTCACTTACATAATCTCCAAATTCAGACGGTGTCTTCTTCCAGCTCTTTAACAATGAGGCTGTTTCAGCCGTGTGGGTCCATTTATATATCACATTGAAAAATACGTTTTGCGTGTCGAAGGCAAACGTATTTTAAGAACACCTGACAAGTGCCATAGTACATTTTGTTTCGTTGTAGCAATAAGAAAATTGTGGATTAAGATAGACGAAAGTGTTTTAAAAGTCTTATACACCACTTGCTGAAAAACATTTGTGTGCGGCATTTTTACCTTACAAATTGTCATTTAATTACTACTTGAAAAACTTTCTGTCTGAATGTATGTAGTTGCGTCTATATTGTCAATGAAATTTTGTGACATTTTTCACTAGATCATGATAACCTAAGATTTACAGTTTGTACGTAGGTGTAAGAGAAGCGGATGAACTCCGCGATTATTCATTGTTAGTCCTATCAGACTTATATAAATGTATTTTTCTAATACAAGTCACCAGAACGCAAATGTTACAACATTCTGCTGTATTTAGCGTGTTGTTCCATTCTGATAATTTCACATTTACGCGGCCTTAATAACAAATCCAAATATGAAATATACACACAAAATTAAATGCACACACACACACATATATATTACATAATTCGCAATGTTTCTAGCAAAGTTATATATTTCACTCACACTCGCGGCTATGTTTTCCATTTTTAGCTGTCTGTTCGTAATAAAATTACATTTTGGTGGGCATTAAGAATATTTGAACAAGTCTCCATCTGCATCGGTTTATGCGATAGTTGGACAAAAGCTAAAGATATTTGAAAATACCAAGCAATTCCTCACTCTATATCATAACATTACGCTGCTACATAGAAACAGCATTCGGTTTTAACGGAAACGTTTTTCAGTAATATTTTGGAATTTATAAATATAAGTTGATAATCAGCAGCAACTTGTATTTAATTCCTGAAATTCATGAAAACATATATATTGTCTTTGCCCTTTCTTTCCCTTCGCACAGTGAACATAGTGACGCACAGTTATGACACATCTGCTGTTCTCCCACACGTCTTCATCTCTAAGGACAGAGAGACGCATGATCGTTGTTTTCAAGCAATTCATCACTTTTTATATGCTAAATTTCCAAGTCTTTCCCAGTAATTATTTTATATTATGTTAAGATAAATTATGTTCAAATCGGCCGTTTTGATTTCCATTTACTATCCTAAAGTCCCTAGATATTCTTTCCGGGTTTGTGATAAGGACATTAAGTGAACTGCACGAAGAACACTTTGATAACAAATTGATGAATGTAATTTAAATTTGTACGTAAAACTTTACTTCGGATACTCTGGCAAATAAACCCTGAAGGTCCATCTATTCCACTCCGCTAACCAAGCCAGGAAGGGCATCTCCCACCCTTTCCCAATTCCATTTATTAGGTTGCTGTCACGAGACCTGAACCCTTTACACGCAAAACTAAATCAATGAGATAGTGTCAGCATAACCTCGTGGTTACATTAACACTGTCCTTCAACACAGAACACAACAGCCTTGCAGACCGACACAAAAGACACACTTTTTGTTTGTTAGCAATTGTAAATTACTTTGAATATCTGACAATTTTTGTGAGATATGGCTTGAAATTTTTCATATGTCTTAGTAAGCATACGCGTAATTAATAAGTGCTGCAAAATATCGTAACAATAGTCTACATTAAAGTTAGCATGATCACAGTTGTGAGCAACATATTGTGAACAGAGTGCATTAAAAAGTTGTAACAATTTAAGTAGTGCACAAAATGCCAAATATCAGAACCTACACGAACCCTTACGTAAATTGCACATTTCCTCTCTCTTAGTACTGAAAGAACATCATTTAGAGGAAGTGATGTTTCTTAGTGTGAACGTGAAGAACGATATTCTCATCCTAATTTGTGCATGGATTTTCAGTAAGTCTTCATATTCAGCTACGTGGCGAAAATTCCAAGTCGTATTTGAGTCTAGTGATTTTTTTGTTTTTACAAAAAATATAATAATTTTTAGACGTGTTGTAAAGTTGATAAAAGAAAGAATTGCCTTATTCGCATCTTTCCGCTAATGCAAATATTTTTCCACCCGATTGGAACATCTTCCCTCCCACGGGAAGAATTTTTTAAATTTCGGCATTTGAGTAATTTTTCCAACATATTTCCAGAAAAATAGATTTTCATTAAAATTCGAAAAATTTACTTGGACCTTGACTTGAAGACCTATGTACAATTAGGATAATATTTCGTTCACTTAATCTTTTTATATGATATATTTGACACAACATTTTTGTAGAAAAAAATATTTTACGTTCAATATACTATTTGGGAGAATCGTGACACTGAAGATCTAATGTGGAAGGTTTTCTACACACAGACAAGGTAATGATGGTACTATAACATGACGACTGTGCGTTGCATGTATGATAACTAAAGCTACAAATCGTAATCAAATATCTTTTAATTACTTTCTCCCTAAACCAAAAATATTACGTCATTTTAACATGTATATCATTTTCTAATCTACGTCATATGTAGAGAATTATTTTGACGTGCATATGTAAACTTGTTTAGTAATGTTCATTTAACTAATTGCTAATCCTATTTTTCTATTTCTCCATTGTCTTCTTCTTTTCCAGCTGTCCAAATTTGAATTATTTTATTGCATTACAAAATATTTCTTGCCGGACTTACAGCAAACTGTTTAACAAAAAACCAACACCTCACTTACCCTAACAAATCTTTCCTTACTGCTGAGTTAAAATTCTCATTCCCTCAACTTACTAGCAATAATTCTGTGCATTTTTTATTTCTTTACATTCCATTTCATTGGTTTCGTCAGTTTCTTTCATCTCACTTCCAGGTCCCAAATTTGAAAACCGTGCATCATTCTGGATACATTTAACACCTCGAAAGTTTCTCAAATCAATAGTAGCATAATGGATGATATGAAGTTTTTCAATAAACTTCTCGCAGCCGACTTTACACACTAATTATCTCTCATTAATATTCTAGTGACCGCGTATTGAACGCAATAAGAGTGAATTAAAATACATTTGATTCCAGTGCACCATGATACCTGCGTGTATTTTCCTTAGAAGAATTCCATTCTTCACCGTTATATTCTTCTAGTAAGAGCAACAATAGCTGTGGGTATCAGTCAATAACACAACAATATCTAAAAAGATATTTAATATAGAATGAAATAATCTACGTATTTCGGCCTAATGTGGCCATCAACATGTTTCATCCCAAAGTATGATGGTAGTGTTTTACAGGATTGGTATGGGTAAGTCACGATGGTGAGATCTCATGTCTGCTCGCTGCTGTCCTATGTGGGTCTCCAGCTGGAGACCCACATAGGACAGCAGCGAGTAGACGTACTTGAGCTGCACACCGCAGGGTAGCGCACATCACAGAACCCCCCCACCCTGTGCCCCATAGAATAGCATAGAAAAAACATCACAGGTGCTGAGATCTCACCATTGTGACATACCCATACCAATCCTGTAAAGCACTACCAGCATACTTTCGGATGAAAATGTGATGAAGGCCTCAATAGGCCGAAACATGTAGTTTACTTCATCTTTATTAAATATCTTTTTAGATATTGTTGTGTTATTGACTGTCATCCACACCTATTTTTTATATGCACAGAACGGAGAAAGCTCATATTAGAATTTAGAATCATTTTAGGTTTTTTAAAAACAACATATTTAGAATGTTAGAATTGAGGAGAAAGGAAGAGGATTTTTCATTTCTAAGTGCATTTGATATAATATCCACTTCTTATGCACCTACGTATAGTATATATCGTATTGCATACATGGTCAATATTTAATGGACTAGAAACTTTGAAATGAAAGAAGAATGAAATCAAGAAAGAAAAGTTCCTTTCATTTCCTTGTAAGGGTCTATGTGCGGAACTTCATACTGTTATTGACTATCCTGCCTCCTGACAGTGATCTGGTCTGAAAATCACCAAATGTCTGACTTTTATGTTGTAGTCTTGCAAATCGTTTAGCACCTATTTTCTTATCGCTGCTTCAGGGTGGTTTTCCGAAACTCGAATTAAATACACACTTCGAACAAATTAGCGATTGTTGCATGAATTAACACAACAAAAGTGTAGTTGAATAAACTGTGAGTAAGAAAATTTGTCATGTTTCTACAACCTTCACATTTCCCTCCACCTGTAACCCCACCAATACACTTCAGTACACCCCAAACCACTATTGCTCCCGTACACTTCAATGATACGCTGTAGCAGTGCATAGCGTTCGGTTGTGACAGGCGGTAGGAACTGGTTGATATAGGTGAAGGGGAGTGCAGCGGAATATATCAGACAGGATGTTTGATGTTAACGTTACTGATTTGTGTGCTGTGGAGTACTGTTGGCGATGAAGCGGTTTTCTATTTAATTATTTTCTTTAAAATTGGGTGCGTTTCTTCATTGCGTGTGGAAATGTGACTGTTAATGTACATCAAGCAGCAAAATTTGCTGAACTAATTATAAAACTCATAACAATTTTCAACATACCTGACACTGTGGGGCGTTCACGTAACCATTTTTGCAGTGGAAAAGCAATATTTATGAAATATTACGTGCGTGATTTTGTAACCTTTGTTATTCTGCACGATATGGCAATTTTTTCTTAATTGGCCAGTATTCCTCTACCATAATTTTCCGCATTACTGACGAAGGATATTGTGGGGGTAGACATATTCATCCACGTATTCTTGACGACGGCACTAATTAGAGATATGCCGTTAATTTCATCGACTGACAGTTATTTCCGAGCAATAAAATGGACACTTAAGTATTGAACATGGGACATGGAGGGAGGGTGAGAATGGAGGGATTCGACAAGAGAATGGTCTTTGGGCAATTAAAGGTAAATGACAAACTTTCGTCGAGTATGTAGCTAAATAAACCACAAAATGAACTCAGCATATACAATGGGCGTCATCGAATTCAGGGGATGTTCATTTATGTTTTTATCCTCCCATGATAGACCCGAAGTGAGAAAAAGTTAAGAGGATGAATGATTTTAGGTGCATGTTTGGTTCTCATAAAACGAACTCAATATAAATTTATTATTCATTCTCCCAGAATGTTTGAAATAGGAGAAGTTTGCGTTCCATTTCTCTTGCCACTATTTCTATACGCAAATTCCTCCTGCTGTTGAAGATTCTTCTTTCTGACAGTGATCTGTTCTCGACATCGCCAGCTTGCTGACATCTATGTTGTTGTCTTGCAATTTGTCACTTCATCAGTGTGTTTGCTTCGAAACGCCACATACACATTCACTTCAAGCAGATTATCGGCAGTTCAGAGATTTCAAATTCATTTAATCATGAACCTCAGACTAATGACAAATTCTCATGTTTAGACCGTCTCTGCATTCCCTCCAGCTTTTCCCACATACCGTACATTTTCCTATAATCCTCTCCTTTCTTACAGATATTCTGTATAAATATAAACCGTGGCTAAACATAGCGTTCGGTAGCGCCAATTAGTGATTGAAATAGGCCTTAGAATAATGCACTGGATTATATCGGATAGCGGAAATATTGAAGTTTCCTACTAGCTTGAGTTCTGTAGATTGGATGGAGATATATTTTGTTAAAAATATATGCGTTTATACATTGCGTATGGCAATTTATTGTTTAATGTAGCTCAACAGTACAATTTGCCACCAAAAAACAAGACAGGCAACAACTGTGTAATCGTCATATTGTGGCACGGTTGCGTAAATAAATTTGCTTTGAAAAAGCAATAAGTTTTACATATTCTGAGTATGTGTTTCTTGCTTTATAAAAAGAGCCTGCTGAGCGCATGCTCTGTATTATGTTATCGTGTTTTCCGTACCTCGTTGTAGCTTGAGTTTCCACATTATCTGAAATATGGCACAATTTTCAGACAAGACGTAATTAAACCCAAAACACTTTTGTTTATTTTATCCACAACTTTTTTCGGAAATATTTACCTTTCTAAGAACCATTTAGGAATATTATCATAATTAATGTATGCGTTCATTAAAGTGCACATTATTCTCGTCATATTAAAGGAAAACATGAATTTTCTACACAGTGTATAGAAAAGTTCTGGAATATAAAAATTTTTACAAATCCTTCTATTGTGAAACCCGTTGTTCGATGCGGATAGGAGGACGAACGTACGGAATGATGTACGGATAGCCATTACAAAACTAGTAGTCATTTTAAGTAAAGAGCGAAGCGGCTTATATATTTCACTTCGTTTCACATCTAAAACCTTCAAAAGACACGTACTTACGTTTGTTTAAATCTAAGGAGCAGTCCAACAAAATGGTGTAACTGCTGTAGTCGTTACCTGTGAAGTAGGCTTGTTCACTCCACATAGCTGCCAAAGTGACAAAGTTGAATATTATATTGTATGGCAGGTTTTATAACTCAAAATTTCGGAACACTTTATGTGAGGCACGTGGAGATGCCATGAAGTTTATTGACACATTACCAATTAAGAAATTAATATTTTTGGAAAATTTTAAATGAGAAACGCTTCTGTGTTTTGCTTTTAAGTAAATATTAGTGACAATTTGCATTCCTACTTTTCATGAAATTTGAAAATAATAATTTTTTTCAGTGTCTTTGTCAAAATGTTAACCTCAATAAGCAAGAACAAAAATTTGAGCAACAATTTGTCTTCTAATTTATTTGGTAGTTGATGTTTTCCTTGAAAAAAAATAAATTGAACCACCAATAAATCATTATAAAATAAATTCCAAATTACTGCCTTTTTAAGAATTCATTTTAATTAACAAGGGATAAATAAAATCTAAGGATTTAAATTGTTTAATATACTATGTCACATTATGAGTGTTCAATAAATTTTCTATTTTTGGTTTCAATGCATTTATCCTCTCTTATCTTTTCTTGTGACACAAATTAGAATTCGTTGTTAGGTTACGTGCGTACAATTATTTAAAGTTCCTTCAAACCAACTTCCGCCTTTTATAAACACAATTCATATCCAATTTCGCAATTTTTAATCCCATAATATAGAGCAATGAACGTTGTGAAGCGAAGCAAATCCTACACTCCGTCACAAAAGCCAACTACAGTTCCCAGTTCGACCAGACCATATACTCGTCAGTATCTGGAATGAGTTAAATCTAAATTAAAAAGAAAAATGTATGAAACATTGAGGAGTTTTTGAGAAACATATTTCCCATCTGGTCTTCATGGACCTGTGAAATTCTCAATATGTCTCATCATCCACACAATATCTGGTGTTCATATAAAATGATTTGTGATCGTTAATCCCAAAAATTGGAGGTGAGAATTTTCCAGAGAATTTTTGCACTCTGATATTTTGGGGCGAGTTGAGAAGTTATGCCGTCACTCCAGTGATTGTTGCTTTGTCTCCAGCTCATAGTGATACAACCAGGTTTCGTCCATGGTCAACACGTATGACAGGAAATCATTTGGATTGGGCCAAAAAAATTCCAAATTTCCTCAGACGACTGACATCGCTGACGTTTTTGATCAGCGTTCAGATATTTCGGGAACCACTTAACGAAGATTTTCCGTAGGTCCAAATCTCCATTAATTATGGACCCAAACCATCAATTGAGATGCCCAGCTGCTCAGATTTGGATTTAGCGGAAATCCGGTGGTCTTATAAGTTTAGCTCGTGAATTTGATCAATAAACTCCGCGGTGGTCACTGTTTTGTGTCATCCAGGAGAGGCGCATCTCAGGTGGAAAATTCACCACATTTAAACTTGATCACTCTGTATTTGACGGTGGCATACGATGGTGCATGTTCCCCTAATGTTTCAGTAAGAATGGCGTCATTTTCCTTTGGCCCCTTGCATTTTAGGAAAAGAAACGTGACACCTCTGTCTTTTTGTTGTTTTAATCGCGAGCGTCGCCTGACAAGCTTCCTTTCAGTCTCTGTAACAAGTGAAGACTTGCAATTCGGCACATGAACGGGCACCTCTTTTCAACGACTTTATTGATTCCGTCCTTCGACATCGGGAAGTAGGTCGGGCTAAGAACTTATCGACAACTCCTCCTACCGAAAGTGTAGAAATTATGTAATCGGGCAAACTCCTATTATATTCCCACATTTTTTACATCACACAACTTGGATGGAATTTCTTCGAAACGAACCCAGACTTCGTCTTTCTAAGTTCGGCGACATAGTGCCCGAGCCATGGAACGTCCTTTGTAGAGGTGAGCGAACACTTACTTCTATAAATAGGCAGACGTACCGCGCAATAAATACTCTCAATATTTGATTATAATAAGGAACGTGCTTTTGCCGCGTAGGGAGATATTTTCTCTTTGCTCTGAGGTCCATACTTAGGTCATTTCAAAATTTCTGTACACTGCGCTTGCGCGGAGAGTAGGATGAGGTAATCGTTCTGATTCTAGCGACAGGCGTGATCCAGACTTCAGTAATGAACACTGTGTGCGTGTTTGTAGGCTACGTGGCCCTGTTCTGCAAATCAGAGCCTTGAAATGGAAGAAGAAACTGACTGGAGTCAGATCTCGCTCAGCGACCAGCGATCATACATTAATTTCGAATTTTGCGAGAAAAAACTCCCACCGAAATTCGTAATGCTTTACAAGAAGTTTGCGTGGATAGTGTAGTGGATCGTAGCGCGGTGCCACGGTGGGCATCTCGTCTACGTGAAGGTCGGGTAAGCATCCAAGACGACCCAAGAAGCGGGCGGCTAATAACAGTAGCGGACGACATATCTGCGTTTATCGCCATCACACTGTTCGAAGAAGATCGACGCAAATCGTGTGAAGAAATTGCGCTTGAAGGAAACACGTCAACCGCTTCTGTTTTCAGAATCGTGACTCAAACATTGCAGGAGAGAAAAGTCGCTGCAAAGTGGGTTCCGCAACAGCTGAGCGAAGAACAAAAGGCAGCTAGCAAGAGAGTCGCAGAAGAACTGCCGTGGCGCTACGAGACTGAAGGTGAACAATTTTGAACAGAATTGTTGCCATAGATGAAACATGTGTAAGAGATTGTGAACCACAACTGAAATCTCAGTCCTCTCAGTGGAAGCATGGAAATTCTTCTCGCCCGAAGAAATGTCGCCGCCAAAAATCGGAAGTTAAACACAGATAATTATGGCTTATGACAAGAATGGACTGATAGCAACAGCAGAGTGCCCACGGGGTCCATTTTAACAGTGATATACTAACGAAAGTTTCTGCAAAATTATTTGATTCCAAAGATTCGACAAAATGTTCCTCCATATTCTCAGCTGGAGTCTTCATGTTGCAAGACAAGGCCCAGCCTCACGCCTCAGCTGCAGTATAGGAAAATTTGGAAAAATAAGAATGCCAAGTGCTTCCTCACCCTCCGTTCAGTCCTGACACAAGCCCATCATACTATGACTTGTTCCAAAATTTTAAGAAACCACTCCATGTGAAACGTTTCAGAAGCATTGAAAAGTTGTCTAATGAAGTTATCGGAGTACTCAGACGCATCTACAACGAAGATGCTCTGACGGGAATACAATACATGCCCAAACGTTGGACCGCTGTGACACAGCAAAACAGAGATTACATTGAAGACCTCTAAAAGTATTTGTAAAATAAATTAATTTTAAAGTGGAAAACGTACACTTTGCAGAAATTTTGTAATGGCCCACATACGAAATACACAAATACGCTGTGATGTAATATTTAAGTTTTGTAGATGTATAAAACGCGAGGTACATAAAGTGTCCACGGGGTTTAGAGGGCTAATCACTGTCGGAACTGACGGAAATTCTTCCAGAATTACAAACTGGAACTGGGACAGGCCAGATTGACACATTTTTACAATGGAGTAAATATCATGGTTTATTACTGTGGCATAGAGTTATACCTCCAAAAATTCTGTGCGACTGCACTAGATGGAGTTATGCCGTTAACTTCAAATTCCGGCGAATAGTTCCCCGCAGAAAATACAAGCGGTACGCACTGAATAATAGGCATAACGTGACAATCGGAATTGATGTATTGAACAAAAGAAAGTTCCCTTACACAATTATTTGAACCGAAACACATTCATCCAGACGATAGGCTAGTCACCATATACACTGAGAAAAATTCTCATATATATTTATTCCTCACTCCAATACCCTATGTGGGGATAAGGAAGAAGTTGTGTGATGTTTAATGCAATTACATTTATTTTCAACTTCTGGCACCACATATGGCATACAAGGAATATATTCAAGTGTCCAGAATATTTAAAACCGCAGACGGTTGCGTTCCGTTTCCTTCGTCAGTGTTTCTATGCAGAAGTTACACTTCCTTTTGACAATCGTGCCAGTTGGCAATCATCTGGACTCCAATCCAACAACTCGTTGACATCTATGTTGTTCTTTTGCAGCACGTTCAACACGTGCTTCTCTGTATTTTCGTCAGGGTGTTGGTGTCGATACCCAACATAGTCATACATTATAGGCAGATTATCGTCGGTTTTTAGATATAAAGATCCTTGATGTGTAATTAAAGAAGCTATGATAAATAGCAAGTTCTCATATTTTTGCCGTCTTCTAATATCCCCCCACCGTTAACCACCACCAATATATATCCCTATATTGCCTTCCTCCCTTTTATGTATTCAGTACAAATATAAGCTGTGGCAATATATAGCGCTCGGAAGCGTTATGAACTGGTTGACATAGGCCAAATTGTAACATACAGGAATTCAACGCAAAGCAGGAAATATGTTATTAACATTACTGTGCCTTATATTACTCTTGTTTTTAAATCGGATTTATGGAAACAAATATTTTTTCAAAATAAGTGCGTTTTTACATTGGGTGTGGAAATTTGATGGTTAATATAGATCAAAGCCCAATTTTCAAAGACTAACACAAAACAAGATAGGCAGTGTATTTACGGCCATGACATAATTTTACCGTTGTGTAAATATTTTTGACGAGCAAAAGCAATATATTTTACGTTCTTTGTGTGTCTATAGCTTTATCTAACCAGCATGCACTGCGCTAGTACCGTGTTATATTATAATGATTTCCTTGTATCCGGCTACAAAATTTTTCCACTTTACCTACAAAAATACACAATATTGGATAATTAAATTTTTAAATAAAATGTTCTTTCTTAATTTTTGTCTAAAGTCCGTTCGGACAAATTTCTATTTTTCTTAAGTCAACGCAAAGTTTATTTACTTATACTCGTAAGTTTGTCTTTATATAAATGACAATTATACATATCAGAATTTAACAAAACGTGAAGTTTCCCTACATTTTTTGCAAAGTTTTCAATTATAATTTAATTTAAGTCCTTTCAATGAGGGCCGAGTTATCCGAAGTGTACGGACGGAATGACTGACAGCCATCACGAAACTAATGCCTGATTTTCAGAAAAGTGCTGTAGTTTGATATAGGTCACTCTGTAATTTACTCCACGGAGTAAAGTCTTTTTTGGGTAACTAACAGATGTTCAGGTAGTCCATAAATTCCCCCCATTGTATGGAATCCGAAAGTTTATTACTACAATCACAAGTGACCGCCGCCTGTCCCTATAATTAGCCCATATCGATCCAGTCCAATTGTCCACATCACACTTCCTGAAAATCCATCATAATACTGAGCCTACGCTATACAGGCTCCTAATATTCCACGTACGAATGCTCATGACCCATTTTCGTTGCACCACAGTATCAGTGCTGGTCTGAGGCTTACTCTTTCAGTGTTTCGTAACACAATTCTTTTTTACGGTGAGGAGTTGTTAGCACTTCGCACAACCTCCACCCTCTAAGATCACACCATTTCTACTGTTCGTGACTTCTTATTCAATATATTCGCAGCTACACTCCATATCGGAGGCCGTTGCTCCATCCGCTACCGTAGTACGAGGCACGCCGTGGTGACATGAACCCACTTATCACGGACAATTTTTAAAACACGTAAAATATTTAAATGGCACGGACTTACTTTGGTTGGCCTCGAAGTAGCAGAACTTGACAATGACGTAACGTTTGTACTCAACTGTTATGACGTAGGCTCGCCCATTTAAGAATGCTGCAAAATGACCTAAGTGAATGCTATCGTATACAGGAGTTTATTATAATAGAAAAATTTGAATTACATATCGTGCGGATGAGACAGATTGTATATTTTGTACCGACATATTACCAGTTCAACATAACCATACACTGAACAAATTCGCAACAAGATAATATTCGTTGACTTGCTAAATAGTAAATGTTTTATTGAAGATTGCCTTCTTCTGTTGATGAACTGGGAATACTAATAGAAGTTTCTGAATATCTTTCAAGATACGCATTTGCAACTCTCAGCGCAAAATTTGGAGAAACACCTTATCAATTAACATGTTTCGTTCATTAAATAATTGGGGAGAGAAAAAAGGACATATTTAACAAAGGGTAAATCATTACTCAAAGAGGAAAATGAAAGGTCTTTCTTTTTAAAAAGTCATTGAAATTAACAAAGAATAATTAATGACTTATATTATTAATGGTTAAATTTTCTGCGCCACATCAAACACATTTAAAAAATACCCCTATAATATGCCTTTAACCTTCAATAGCTATTAAATTTTCTTGTGCCAGAAATCACCCTAATCAGTTTCACTAGGCGTATTCATTTCTTAATGTTCATTTAAAAAATTCTCCCTACCACCTATATACACGCTCCATATTCAATAAGTTAAATTTTTTAAATTTAATTGTTGTTGAGCAATGAGCCATGTGGAGCTAAGGAAAGAATTTAAACCCTTCAAAAGCGAATTTTATTTCTGAGTTATTCCAGGCAGTATACCCTTCAATAGCTGGGTTGCGTTCAACTTAGTTTAGAGCAAGAGGTATGTGAAATATTGAATGGTTTTTGAGAAATTTCATTCGGTTTCGTGTAATGCACCAATCACAGTTTCAAAATGTCTAATTTTCCGAAACAACTTTAACATTCATATAAAAGGAGCTATGATTGTTCATCTTTATATTTTTCTGGTGATATCATGATATAGTTTGTCAAGCTCTTTACACTTATCTTACTAGATCCTTGGTAAATTTCTTCCCATCCAATTCGGTTCCAATTTTTTGCATTTCCTTGGAGTGTAATGTGACTTTTTTCGTTGTTAAACACAAGAACCTGAGAGTTAGAAACAACTTTAGTGTGTAAAACTATACACGGTCCAGTTGTTTTGAATGTCTCACATTAAGTGCGACAGGCACATATACATGTAGAGTATTAGTTGTTGCTCTCAATGTAATAACGTTGTAATGATTCGACAATTTTCAGAATGTTTTGGGAGCTTTTTAGTTTTAATTCCTCCAATTGCTGAAGCATTATGTGCGGTGGGAGGGAGATGAATGATGTCCAATTTTTAAGATTTTTTTTTCAGATTTTAATTTTAGGTTGGGGGACGGTGATATTAGTATTAAAATAAAAAATTCTAGTATTTTAATGTTGCCAAATATACACCATTTTGGCTCAGTATGAGAAACCTAGTGAATTTCTTGAGACCTTGACCTATAAATTGCTATAGATTACAGGGTAGTTTCAAGTAATTGAATTACATACGGTGAAATTGCTTCCACATTAGGCTTTCTACCTACATGTTTTAAGGATTACCCTGTGTCCTGTTAATTTTTATATACTCCAAATTTTAGTTCAAGGTTTTTCTATGTTACAAACTATATAAATTGCCGACAGAAATATTTAGAGTTATTTTTTACTATACTAAGTTTAGGTTCGCTAGTGGATACCGTTTGTTGGAATTCCATGATGTTGCCGTCTTTGGAGAAATTTAAATATCATCTGTGTAATAAAATAATATGGAAGTTTGGTTTTGACTTCAGAGGTGTATGTAAGGAAGGAAATTATTTTTTTACTTATGTATTTTTATACCATTTGTATTCTCCATTAAACGATGTTACATTCGGTAAATTAATGGACCAAGTGTCTGTGTCTTCTGGCTACGGATGTTTAGGATGTTAATATATACATCTTCAGGAGCAAGCGATATGCAGAGCAGCAAATTAATATAATAAAACAGTGACATCAAGTTGGTCTGCCTTTATTCAAATATCAAGATGATGCACGGTCCAATACACATAAGATTTACTTAGTAACAGATTATCTATCATTATTAGAAGTTTTAAAGATGTATGAAATTTGCTGATTTTGGCTGTTTTGTTAATCACACACTTTCGTATTCTTTCGATTCTGTTTTGTATCATTATAAATATACGGTTGTATATTTTGTATGTTTCTTTCTCATTTCTAAATTATTTATTTAATGTAATTTTTTCTTAATGTTTTTTATGTATTCTTATTATTACATTTATATATTCTTATTTTATATATGTTCCGTTCTGGTTATTCCGTTTCCCTGTGTTTTCTTTGTATGATTTCTGTGTAAATATATAGTACATTTTTCAATTCTCCATACTTTCTTTTCTCTTAAAACAATTGTATTTATTGCGAATATTTCATAACGTGGGTTATCCTATATTAATTTTATCTTTACAATTGCAACTAAAGTCACATTTAACTGTATGCATACATTTGCTACCAAATCTCTCCTACGTATTTCGGTGCCTACAGCAATTTCCTCAGCACTAATTTATTCAAAATGCTAAAAAATGTCTGCTGGTAATACAGACACGTAATAGGTGCTGCAAATTATCGTAACAACCGTCCACATTATAGATAGCATGATCACAGTTGTGAGCGACATTGTGTGACAACAGTGGATTAATGCCGTAATCATTTGAGAAGTGTCCAGCATGACAAATATAAAAACATTCATCAATTTTGCCTGATTTGTAAATTTA